>ERZ1643251.780-NODE-780-length-41303-cov-11.454858_pt1 | contig 41303 bp, 34 predicted proteins | sample MGYA00579261_ERZ1643251 | MGnify/ENA primary metagenome ERZ1643251 (study PRJEB29033, sample SAMEA4952267) | chicken gut metagenome | biome: Broiler Chicken; feature: Gastrointestinal Tract; material: Caecum | place: Ireland | collected 2018 | study: Broiler... | reverse complement strand
CACTTTTCACACTTATCCGGGATAGCAGGTATGGAATCTCGGATTACAATTGAGGGATGTTATATTAAGAGTAGATTTTTGAAAATATATAGAAGGTGAAAACCATGGGACTTGTTGACGAAAAAGATTATATTATGCGGTTAATTATGGAAGAAGTGATTTTCGGATTCCGGCAATTATTTGAAAATTCCGGATACGGCGATCTGCTTTATTTGATGAAAGAGATATAGGGAATTGAAATGAGGTGAACAGTTTGAAGTGCACCCTGATGCATAAACGGATCGCCGTGGCGGAGATGGAATTGGATGACGCCACCGGTCTGATACAAAAGATCGGCGCAGTCTATGTACCGGAGCATCTTCCTGTGGGAATTGCAGTGAAAAACGGAGCCGCCGACAGGGCGGCGCTAAACGAGTGGTGGACCGACCGGTCGATCCCGGCCAGCCGATCCGGTATCCGGGAGGCGCTGGAAACACTGGAGATCACCAGCACCAAAATGCTCCTGGTCCGCTGCTATGGCCTGAGTCTGTCCGATCAGTATTGGATCCGTCCGGAAGGTTTCAGTCTGACATGGGATGCTGTCAACTTTTTTGACAATGATTTTTCGGACGATATTGGCGACGTTCTGTTCGGGGAAAAGAAGAAAGCGGATGCTTTGGATTTTTCCTCCCCGGATAATACTACGGACGGTAATCTTAAAAAGCGTTGGAAGCTCATTGGCGGGAAACGGTGTCTGGTAAAAGGCGGCAGCAATCCGTTCTGCCAGCAGCCTTTTAATGAGGTCATTGCTGCCGGAATCATGGAACGCCTTGGCATCTCCCATGTGCCGTATGAGATCGCCTGGAATAAAGGTGCGTCTTACAGCGTGTGCGAGGATTTTGTTAATGAGAATATGGATCTGGTTCCCGCATGGCGCATTCTCAAGACGCAGAAAAAAAGCAACAGCGTCTCTGTGTATCAGCATTTTGTCAAATGCTGTAAGAAGCTTGGCATTCAGGGTACCGTCCCCTTCCTTGACCGCATGATCGTGCTGGATTATATCATTGCCAACGAAGACAGGCATTTTAATAATTTCGGCGTGCTGCGGGAGGCGGAAACCCTTAAATGGCTCGGTTTCGCGCCGATTTATGACAGCGGCTCCTCCCTGGGCTATGATAAGATACCCGTGCAGATACGCTCGGAAAAGGAAGTGGTCTGCAAGCCCTTTAAAAACCATCATGCGGAGCAGTTAAAACTGGTGTCTGATTTTAGTTGGATTGATTTTGACAGGCTGAAGGATGTGGAGGGACTGATCGAACATGTCCTGACCGCAGAGGGAGCGGAAGAATATATGGATGAAATCCGTATCCGGGCTATTACAGGCTCGGTAAAGCGGTGGATCGACTCTCTTTCCCGGCTCGCCATGAGCCGGACAGCGGTGCAGGAACATTCTACGGAGGACGATGTGAGGGAAAACATCGCCGCAGATTATGCGTCTGAATCAGATATGTAACAACTCGGGCTGTGATACCGTCACAGCCCCTTTTTTCTTGTCTGTTTTGTTCTCACAGGAGGACGGCAGGGAGATAAGGAAGCCTGATTGATAGCAAGGTATTGATTTGACATTCAAAACATGTTATACTCCTACTTACGTTCAAGGAGGTACGGGCATGGTAGAATGTGAAATGTACGGAGTATTTATCAAGCAGATTCACGATGAACTGGAGAAACAGACCAATAATCAGCTGAGATCGGCGGATCTGACGATGGCCCAGGTCGGGACGCTGGTGATACTGAACCGTTCGCCGGAGGGCCGGATGCCTCTGAAAGAGCTGGAGAAAAGACTTCACGTGGCCCAGTCCACGGCGTTGGGCATCGTGTCGCGCCTGGAGCGGAAAGGGCTGGTGGAGTGTTTCGGAGATCCGGCGGACCGGCGGATCAAGATGGTGCAGATCACAGCCAATGGCACGAATTGCTGCTGCAGGGCGGTAAGATATGTGAGAACAGCCGAAGAGCAGCTTCTCGCCGGGTTGACCGACGAAGAACGCGCCGCTTTTTATACACTGCTTTTAAAACTCTGCCGATCATTTGGCAGATGAGCGACAGCATACGATCGAAACGATAGAGGAAGTACGGAGGATAAGGTTTTGGAAAGAGAGAGACTTCAGATTGGGATCGACATCGGTTCAACCACGACGAAAATCGTGGCCGTGAATCAGGACACAGATGAGATTACATATTCCGATTACCGGAGACACAGCGCGCAGCAGGTGCAGAGCGTGATCGACTGCCTGAAACGCCTGAAAGAGCGTTTCCCGGCGGCGGAACTCCGCATGGCGCTGACCGGTTCCGGAGCGAAGAAGCTGGCGGACCGGCTGGGCCTGTCTTATGTGCAGGAAGTGGTCGCCAATTCGATTGCGATCCGGAAACTGTACAAGGAGGTGCGCACGGCCATCGAGCTGGGCGGCCAGGACGCCAAGGTACTGTTTTTCCGTAAGGATGACAAGACCGGCAGGCTGGATGTGGCGGACATGAGAATGAACGGAAGCTGTGCAGGAGGTACGGGCGCTTTTCTGGACGAGGTGGCGGCGATCCTGCGGATTCCGGTAGAACAGCTGAACCATACGGCGGAGCAGGGAGAATCGGTATATGATATCTCCGGACGCTGCGGCGTATACGCAAAGACGGATATACAGCCGCTGCTCAATCAGGGAGTGTCCAAGGCGAACCTGGCGCTGTCTTCTTTCCATGCGGTCGCGAAGCAGACCATAGGCGGTCTGGCCCAGGGCCTGGATATCAAAGGCCCGGTGCTTTTCGAGGGCGGTCCTATGACCTTCAATCCGCAGCTGATCCGGGTGTTTTCCGAGCGTCTGGAACTTCCGGAAGAAGAAGTGCTGGTTCCGGAGCATCCGGAGATCATGGTAGCTTACGGGGCGGCTCTGTCCCTGCAGGAACTTTTTGCGGAAAGATCTGCGGAAGCGGATGTGGATGCTCTTTTGGCCAGTCTGGAAGAGATCCGTAAGAAAAGCCATGCGCCGACCGCGGGCAGGACGGCGGTCTTTTTTGAAAATGAGGAAGAAAAAAAGGAATTCATGCGCCGCCATGCTATTCCGAAAGATACCTGGCATCCGCAGCCGGGGCAGAAAGTACGGGCTTATCTGGGTATTGACTCCGGAAGTACCACGACGAAATTTGTCCTGATGGATGAAGAGGAGAATATCCTGGATTCTTTCTATGCTTCCAACGCGGGAGAACCGCTCGAGGTGGCGAGAAAAGCGCTGCTGGCCATGAGAGACCGCTGGAAAAAAGCCGGGGCGGAGCTTACCATCCTGGCGGCAGGTACGACCGGATACGGGGAACTGTTGTTTGAAAGAGCATTTTCTGCGGAATATCATGTGGTGGAAACCGTGGCGCACGCAAGGGCGTCTGCGAAATATGTGCCGGACGCCACTTTCCTTCTGGATATCGGCGGACAGGATATGAAGGCGATCTGGCTGGACAGGGGCGTGATCACCAATATTGTGGTTAATGAGGCCTGCTCTTCCGGCTGCGGTTCTTTCCTGGAGAATTTTGCGGCATCCCTGCATATTCCGGTGGAAGTGATCGCCCAGACCGCATTCTCCGCGGAGAGTCCGGCGGCGTTGGGAAGCCGGTGTACGGTATTTATGAACAGCAGCATCGTCACGGCACAGAGGAGCGGAAGGCAGCCGGAGGATATCATGGCAGGCCTGTGCCGGTCTATTATCGAGAACGTGTTTACCAAGGTAATCCGTGTGTCGAACCTGGATTCTCTGGGAGAGCGGATCGTGGTACAGGGAGGAACTTTCCGCAATGACGCGGTGCTTCGGGCTCTGGAGCAGTACCTGGGGAAAAATGTGACGAGAGCGCCTTATCCGGGCATGATGGGCGCCATCGGAGCGGCCATTCTGACAAAGGAGAACCGGGAGCGACAGATCGCCCAGGGACAGGAGCCGGTCAGCACTTTTATCGGCCTGGACGCCATGGAAGATTTTACTTATTCCAGGGCGGAAGAATCCACTTGCCCGTTCTGCGGCAACCATTGTAAACGTACGGTACTGCGTTTTTCCAATGGAAAGGCTTGGGTGACCAACAACCGCTGCGAGCGCGGCGAGGTACTGGGAGATCCGAAGGACGCGTCTGTGATGGCGCAGGTAAAGGAGCGCCAGAAAGAGAGAGAAAAGACGGCCAATCTGTTCAGGTTGAGGGAAAAGCTTTTATTCCAGGAATATCCCGTGGAAAATGCGGTGCCCGACAGAGGAGTGAAGATCGGAATTCCCCGCGTGCTGTCGTTCTGGGATACGGCACCGTTCTGGACAACATTTCTGCGCAGCCTGGGCTTCCAGGTGCAGCTGTCTTCGCCAAGCACGAGGACGATCTACGAGAGCGGACTGTCGGCGGTTACCTCCGATACGGTATGTTTCCCGGCCAAGCTGGTGCACGGACATCTGAGAAATCTGGCGAAGAAGGGCGTGGACCGGATCTTTATGCCGTCGATTACCACGGTGCCGTCAGAGAATATGGTGGATACCAGCCAGTCCATGTGCGCGGTGGTGAAAGGATATCCGTTCGTGATCCGCAATTCGGACAATCCGGAAGAACGCTGGAATATTCCGTTCGACACGCCGCTGTTCCACTGGTATACGGAGAAAGACCGGGAGAAACAGATGACGGAATACATGGAGAAGACTTTCCGGATTCCCGCGGATGAGACGCGCAGAGCGCTCGAGGAGGGCGACCGGGCCATGCGTTCGTTCCATGAGCAGCTGAAACAGGCCGGGAAAGAGGTCATGGACCGAGTGAAAGCGGAGGGATCTTTTGCGGTGGTATTGGCTTCCCGCCCATATCAGAACGATGCCCTGGTCAACCACGATCTTCCCGAAATGTTTGTTTCTCAGGGAATCCCGGTGGTGACAGTGGACTCTCTTCCGGATTTGGAAGACGTAGACCTGAGCAAAAGCACCGTGGAGATCGTGAACAACTTCCATGCCCGGATGCTGGCGGGAGCGATCTATGCCGCTGGCCATAAAGAGCTGGAATATGTGCAGATCGTCAGTTTTGGATGCGGACATGACGCTTATCTGTCTGACGAGATCATCCGTCTGATGAAAGAAATCTCAGGGAAGACGCCTTTGGTTCTGAAGCTGGACGAGAGCGACATCCAGGGACCTCTCCGGATCCGGGTGCGTTCTTTCCTGGAGACTCTTTCTCTGCGGAGAAATTCAGAGGAAAAGATGGAACTCCGGGCGCTGCCGGAACCGTATCCGGTGAAATTCACGGCCAAAGACCGCAGACAGCGCGTGGTGCTGATCCCCAACACTTCCCATGCGTTCAGCCGTATTATGGCCGCTGCTTTTGCCGGGCAGGGGCTCAGGACGGAATCGCTGGAACTGGGACGTGAGGAGGCAATCCGCTATGGCAAGCAGTATGTACACAACGACATCTGCTTCCCGGCCCAGATGGTGATCGGAGAAGCACTGTCGGCGCTGAAGAGCGGGAAGTATGATCTGGACCATGTGGCGATCGGCATGGGCAAATATATGGGAGACTGCCGCCTGACTCATTACAGCCGTCTGCTGCGCAAGGCGCTGGACGACGCGGGATTTTCCTGTGTGCCGATCCTGACTAACGATGACCAGGATCCCCATGACATCCATCCAGGCTTCAAAATGAATCTGATCACATCTGTCCGGATCGCTTTTGCTCTTCCGATGATCGACGCATTGGAAGCACTGCTGCGGAAGATCCGGCCGTACGAACTGCAGCCGGGAGCTGCGGATGAAGCGTTTGAAAAGGGTATGGACGCGCTGGTGGAAGGACTGGAATCCGGGGGCGTCTCCGGAGCGAAGAAAGGCTTCCGGAAAGCCATTGAACTGATGAAAGAAGTGAAGTATGACAGAAGCCAGGAACGGCCGAGGGTACTGATTGTCGGGGAGTATCTGCTGAATTTCCATCCGGGCGCCAACCATGACATCGAGAATTATCTGGAACGGAATGGCTTTGAGATCATTGAAGCGCATATGACGGACGTGATCCGGAAGACGTATTTTACCAAAGACATGCAGATCCGCGAATACCGTCTGAACGCGCCGATTCTGCAGAAGGGATGGTACCGGATCGCGGACGAGGTATTCGAGGCGGCGCATGATGCCACTGATAAAATCGCGTCAGCGCATCCGCTTTATACGCCGCCCTGCCGGCTGCCGGAACTGGTAAAGGCCAGCGACTCTATCATCCAGCATACTTTTGATACCGGGGAAGGAGTCCTGATCCCGGCGGAGATCATTCACTACGCGGAACAGGGATGCCGGGCGTTTGTGATCCTGCAGCCTTTCGGATGCCTGCCGAACCATATTGTGGGGAGAGGTATCGCCAAGAAATTAAAGGCAATGTATCCGGATGCGCAGATCCTGCCTCTGGACTACGATCCGGACGTAAGTTTCGCAAATATCGAGAACCGGCTGCAGATGTTGATTATGAATGTGAAGAACCTGAATCCCGAAGCGTCATGATAAAACCGACGGCAAGGGGCAGCAGGCACGCGTAGATGCTTTTGATGCCCCAGAGTTTCATACAGAACCAGCAGTAGACAACGCCTGCGTGAAAACACAGCAGCGTGCCGCCATAGAACAGGAACCGCGCCAGATGCTTTTCTTCCCGGCTGTAGAGATATTCCGTCAGCCCGGCAAAGCACTGGCGCAGGTTGTTTGTGGAGAAAATCGTGGCGCTGTTGTACCCGGCTGCCTGGGTATAGGACAGCCATTGTACCGCCGTGGCGAAGAACATGGGGTAAAGCGCCAGTACGGGATTCACGTCGCCGGGAATCTGCGCCAGCAGCAGGCATGCCGCGAAGTCGATCAGGAGAGACAGGTAACGAAGATCTGTCCTTTTCAGATATTTGGGCATCAGGGTGGCGAAGACGATCCCGGCAATATAACAGAGCGTGGCTCCCAGCCGGATCAGAAAATCCGGAAAGGAAGCGCCAAGTCCGTCTATGGTTAAAAAAATAAGATTGGATGTCTCGGAGGAGCCGAAGGTGTCGCTGCGCGTCATCAGGGCATAAACCCCGAAAAAGCCGCCCACTACAGCCATGGCGTGGTGGGCGGCAGTCTGTGTCATATCTTTGGTATTCATGAAGATTTTCTCCTTACTGCGTTATCCTGGAAACGAAAGTAATCGGGACGGTGGCGGGACTGGGTATATTCGAACATGACCCCGTCACTGTTGTAAGTCTGGCTGGTGATAACCGCCAGGCAGTTGTAGTCGTCCACGTTCAGTTCCAGATATTTTTCGTCGATCTGGGTGATCTTTTCCACCGTAACGGTCCTTTTGCTGTTGACGATCGTCATATGCAGCGTATTCTCCAGATAGTTGTAGATAGATCCCTCCGCGATCTCCCTGGTCAGACCGGGAACGGCGCTTTTCAGAAAATAATTGTGATTGATGATCAGCGGTTTCAGATCCAGGTAGTGGAGCCTCTGCACATAGTAGAGTTCTGCGCCTTCCGGGAAACCGGTGCGTGACGCGATTTTCCGGTCAGCTGTCAGTTCCATGAACTGCAGCACCCGGGTGCTGCCGCTGCGGCGGTTGCGCAGAGAGGACTCCCGGAAAGACTCAATGTTTCCCAGGGTGTACGAGGCCTGCTCCACTGCCTGATAGATGTTGCGGACTCCCTTGCCGGGGAGCGTCTGTATATAACCGTCCGCAACCAGATTGGACAGGGCGCGGCGGACTGTGTTTCTGGAACAGTCATAGGTCTGGATCAGCTGATGTTCAGAAGGCAGCAGCTCCTGATAGGGGTATTCTCCCTCTTCGATTTTTTCTTTTAAGTCTTTGTAGATAGATTCGTATTTGCTTCTGGGCATAGGCCGTGCTGCTCCTTCCATGCTGTCTGTTTATGTTTCGGGATCCGGTCCGGACACCGGATTCTATCATTTTTTGGATCAATTCTGTCGGATCCTGGTACCATATTATAGACTATTATGGAGAAAGTCAAGAAAAAAATATAGACTTGTTTAAACAAGTTTGAAAAAACCGGAAAAAGGGTATTGACTTGTTTAAACAAGTATGCTATATTCGACTTGTTCAAACAAGTGTAACGTGAAACACAAAACAGGAGGGGAATCATGGCAAAGTATACAGAGGAAGTGAAAGAGCTTCTGGAACTGATCGGGGGCAAGGAAAACATTTCCGCAGTGTCCCATTGCATGACGAGGATGCGATTTGTCCTTGCAGATGAAAAGAAGGCAAAAACGAAAGAAATCGAAAAAATCAAATGTGTAAAGGGCACATTTACCCAGGCCGGGCAGTACCAGGTTATCATCGGCAACGACGTATCCACATTTTATAATGAATTCACAGCTTATGCGGGCGTGGAAGGCGTGAGTAAAGAGGCTGCGAAGCAGGCGGCCAAAGGAAATCAGAACTGGGCACAGAAAGCCATGAGCAATCTGGGCGAGATCTTTGCGCCGATCATCCCGGCCCTGATCTGCGGCGGTCTGATCCTGGGCTTCCGGAATGTGATCGACAGCATTGCTTTTTTTGAGAACGGTACGAAGACGCTGGTGGATATCTCCCAATTCTGGGCGGGGATCGACAGCTTTCTCTGGCTGATCGGCGAGGCGATCTTCCATCTGCTGCCGGTAGGCATCGTATGGTCGATTACAAAGAAGATGGGAACGACGCAGATCCTGGGTATCATCCTTGGACTGACGCTGGTATCATCCCAGCTGCTGAACGGTTTTTCTGTGGCGTCTACCCCGGCGTCGGAGATCCCGGTATGGGATTTCGGGTTTGCCAAAGTGCAGATGATCGGTTACCAGGGACAGGTGATCGCAGCCATGATGGCGGGATTTGTCCTGGTTTATCTGGAAAAATTTTTCCGTAAGATCTGCCCGGCGGTGGTGAGCATGATCGTCGTGCCGTTCTGCTCCCTGGTTCCGGCAGTATTTATCGCTCATATGGTAGTGGGTCCCATCGGCTGGACGATTGGCAACGCCATCGCGTCTGTAGTCTATGCCGGACTGACCTCTAATATCCGTTATGTGTTCGCGGCGGTCTTCGGACTGGTCTATGCGCCGATCGTTATGACCGGCCTCCACCATATGACCAACGCGATTGACACACAGCTTGTAACCCAGACAGGCGGAACGATCCTGTGGCCCATGATCGCGCTGAGCAACATCGCCCAGGGTTCCAGTGTGCTTGCCATGAGCATGCTTCAGAAAAAGAATGAAAGAGCGCAGCAGGTGAATGTACCGGCATGTATCTCCTGCTACTTAGGGGTCACCGAACCGGCTCTGTTCGGCGTCAACCTGAAATATGTATTCCCGCTGGTCTGCGGTATGATCGGTTCTGCGGCAGCCGCAGTGATCTCTGTAGGATTCGGCGTGGAAGCCACCAGCATCGGCGTAGGCGGTCTGCCCGGTATCCTTTCCATCAAACCGCAGTTCTACCTGTATTTCCTGATGGCCATGGCGGCGGCGATTGTGATTCCCTTTGTCCTGACTCTGATCGTCGGCAGGAAGAGACTGTCCGGAGAAGAACTGTACGGCGAGGAAGAGGAAGCCAGGATGGAAGAGCAGGCGGAAGAAAAGGCGCGTGAAGAAGCCGGTGAAGAAGCAGAGGTTTCAGAAGTAAAGGAACTGAAGGCAGGGCTGACCGGAAAAGTGATTCCGCTGGACGAAGTGCCGGATGATGTATTCTCCCAGCACATCATGGGGGACGGAGTGGCTATCGAGCCGGAAAACGACACGGTTGTGGCTCCGGCAGACGCGAAGGTGGGCGTAGTGATGGAAGACAGCCGCCATGCCTGCGGGCTGGTCTTCCCCAACGGAGCAGAGCTGCTGATCCATGTGGGCGTAGATACAGTGGATATGAACGGCGACGGTTTTGAACTTTTCGTAAAAGAAGGAGACCAGGTGCGTGCCGGACAGCCGCTGATCCGCTTTGATAAAGACAAGATCCGCGCGGCGGGCCATCCGACTGTGACCATGTTCATCATCACCGAGCAGGGAAATGCCGGAAATATAGAGTATCTGACCGGCATGGACGCGGTGGCAGGAGAGACGGCGGTTATTCGTTTTGAATAGTGAAAGGAGAAAGACAGCATGGATTTTAAGAAGAGCGTAGTATACCAGATTTACCCGAAATCTTTTTGTGACAGCAATGGAGACGGACTCGGAGACTTAAAGGGAGTAACCGGAAAACTGGATTATTTAAAAGAACTGGGTGTGGATTACATCTGGATGACGCCGTTCTTCGTGTCTCCCCAGAACGATAACGGCTACGATGTGGAAGACTATTACAACATTGATCCAAGATACGGAACGATGGAAGACTTTGAAGAACTGTCCAGAGAAGCGGCAAAGCGGGGTATCCGCCTCATGCTCGATATGGTATTTAATCATACTTCAGACCGTCATGAGTGGTTTCAGAAAGCGCTGTCCGGGGATCCGAAATATAAGAATTTCTATATTTTCAAAAAAGGCAAAGATAACGGCGAGCCTCCCACCAACTGGGAGAGCAAGTTCGGCGGGAACGCCTGGAAATATGTAGAAAAATTTGACGAATATTATCTGCATTTATTTGATGTTTCTCAGCCGGATCTGAACTGGGACAATCCGGAAGTGCGTCAGGAGCTTCAGAAAGTAATCCGTTTCTGGATGGGCAAAGGCGTGAAAGGATTCCGTTTCGATGTGGTAAACCTGATCAGCAAGGACAGGTACGAGGACGATTATGAAGGAGACGGACGCCGGTTCTACACAGACGGCCCCAGGATCCATGAATACCTTCAGGAACTGAATGCGGCCACGTTCGGCACGGATGCGGAAATCATTACGGTGGGCGAGATGTCCAGTACTTCCATGGAGAATTGCTACCGGTACGCGTCGGAGGACGGCAGGGAACTGTCCATGGTGTTCAGCTTCCATCATCTGAAGGTGGATTTTGTGGGAAATGAAAAGTGGGTGATCGTGCCTTATGATTTCCAGAAACTGAAACACATCCTGTTCGACTGGCAGACCCATATGGCAGAACATCACGCATGGAACGCGGTATTCTGGTGCAATCATGATCAGCCGAGAGTAGTGTCCCGCTTTGGCGACGAGGGCAGATACTGGAAAGAATCCGCGAAAATGCTGGGAACGGTGATCCACTGTCTGAGAGGCACGCCGTATATCTATCAGGGAGAGGAACTGGGCATGACCAACGCGCATTTCGACCAGATCTCCCAGTACAAGGATGTGGAGAGCCTGAACCATTTCCGGATCCTTCAGGAAAAAGGGCTGCCGGAATCCGCGGTATATGAGATCCTGAAGATTCATTCCAGAGACAACAGCCGGACCCCCATGCAGTGGGACGGCGGCAAATATGCCGGATTTTCAGATGCGGAGCCGTGGATCAGCGTAAATCCTAACCATGTACGGATCAACGCGGAGTCTGAGATGCAGGATGACGATTCGATCTTCCGCTATTATCAGAAGCTGATCCGGCTGCGCAAAGATTACGATGTGATGGCATATGGAGATCTGGAACCCCTGGATGAAAAACATCCGTCCGTCATGGCTTACCGCAGGACATGGAAAGATCAGGAGTTGCTGGTGATCAGCAATTTCTACGGCAAAGAAGTGATCTGGGACGCAGGACGCAGCCTGGACGGCTATACGCGGCTGCTTGGAAACTATGAAGATTCCCGGTTAAGCGGAACGAAGGCAGACCTTCGTCCTTATGAGGCGGTCGTACTTTACAAATCGTTATAATCTGTTTCTGTCGCCCCATTCGCACATGGCGTCCAGAATGGGGATCAGAGACTTCCCCCTTTCTGTCAGGCTGTATTCTACCTTGGGAGGAATCTGCGGATATTCCTCCCGGTGGACCAGCCGGTCCGCTTCCAGCTCTTTCAAAGTGGAACTGAGCGTTTTATAGGAAATCTCTCCGATATATTTTTTCATTTCATTGAATCTTACAACCCCGAACTCCATTAATGTATAGAGGATTGTCATCTTATATTTCCCGTTGATCAAAGACAAGGTATAACTGAATCCGGTGGCGCTGAGACTTTCGTCGGCGATGCATCGTGTTCCCATTTTACACTCTCCTTCAGGTAAGTACCGCACCTGAATGTGCGTACTTGTGTTTTTGACAGTTCTTGTTAAAATTGTAATATGAGCGAAAGAAAAAGTCAAACTACAGGATATTATTCGACAGAAGAACTGCTGGACAAAAGCTCCGTTTCCAGTCTGGTGGTCAGACTGGGGATCCCGGCCATGTTCGGCCAATTTTTTAATATATTGTACAGCATTGTTGACCGTGTTTTCGTGGGAAGGATCCCGGAGACAGGAGGAATTGCGCTGGCGGGCATAGGAATATGCGCGCCTGCTTTAACTGCGGTTACGGCATTCGCATATATGATAGGCATCGGCGGGGCGTCTTGTATGAGTATCAGCCTGGGACAAAAGAACAGGAAACGGGCCGGGGAAATCCTCGGCAGCGCGCTGCTGCTTCTCCTTGGGATCTCTGTGATCGTCACGGCAGTTTTGCTGGCGGCCCGAAGGCCGGTTCTGTATATGCTGGGGTGCAGCGATGCCATGTATCCTTACGCGGAAGTATATTTTACCATCTATATCTGCGGGACCGCCGCGTCTCTATGCGGCGTTGGACTGAATCAGTTCCTTCTGGCACAGGGTTTTGCAAAGCAGGGGATGCTGGCGGTGGTGATCGGAGCCGCGGCCAATGTGGTTCTGGATCCGCTGCTGATCTTTGGATGCGGCATGGGGGTTGCCGGGGCGGCCGCGGCTACCGTAATATCGCAATGCGCCATGGCGGCATATGTTTTGTACCAGCTGTGCAGCCGGAAAATGCCGATCCGGTTAAAAATCTGCAAATTGCAATGGAATCTTTCCCGGAGGATCGTGGCGATCGGATCCATGTCTTTTCTGATTACTCTTTTAGACAATCTGATCATTATTCTGCTGAATGTGGCGCTGCGCAGATACGGCGGAGACGTCCGTGGCGATCAGCTCATTACCTGCGCCACGGTGGTACAGAGTTTTATGACCATTGTTTTTTGCCCGGCACAGGGGATCACGTCCGGATGCGGGACGATTTACAGTTATCATTATGGCGCGGGCCATTATGAAAAGATACGCCGCGCATTTATTGGCGTGTTTGTCCTGTGCGCTGTTTACATCGGGATCCTGGAGATTGGCGTACAGTTGTTCCCGCAGGTGTTTGCCGGACTGTTTTTGCGGGACGGCAGCCTGAGCGCGGAGGCTTCCGCCAGTATCCGCATGTATACGCTGGCGCTGCCCGGAGTGGCGGTGCAGTATGCGCTGGTGGATGGTCTGACGGCTATGGGAAAAGTGCGTTACGCGCTCCCGCTGTCTTTGTTCCGGAAACTGGTATATATAGCATGTATTCTTGTCTTGCCCGTTATCTGGGATATCCGTTTTGTTTTTTATGCAGGATCTGTCTCAGACGCGGTTGGCGCATCGTTCAGTTTGATCCTGTTCTTCTGCGCGGTAAATCCCAGACTGAAGAAAGAGCTGGGGTACAGGAGGACAGATCATAGATAGAAAAATACAAGGAGGAATTGATAATGAGTAAAAAAATTGTTGTGATCACCGGAAGCCCGAGGAAGAAAGGAAACAGTTTTGCCATGACGGACGCGTTCATCCGCGCGGCAGAGGAAAAGGGACATACTGTGACCAGATTTGACGCGGCGATGATGAAGATCGGAGGCTGCCATGCCTGCGAGACCTGTTACAAGACCGGAAAAGCCTGTTCCTTCGACGATGATTTTAATATCATCGCGCCGGCAGTGCTGGAAGCGGACGCGGTGGTATTCACCATGCCGGTATACTGGTATTCTATCCCGTCCCAGATCAAGGGGGTGATTGACCGTCTGTATTCGCTGGTAGTAGGAGGGAAAGATATCGCGGGTAAGGAATGCGCCCTGATCGCCTGCTGTGAAGAAGATGATATGTCGGTGCTGGACGGGGTCCGTATTCCCATGGAGCGCACCGCCGCGTTAAATAAATGGAAAATGGCAGGTGAAGTACTTGTTCCCGGAGTCCTGAATGTGGGCGATATTGAGAAGACAGACGGCTGCGCGCAGGCGGCCGCGCTGGCAGATAAGATCTGATAGGAAGGGGAAGACTCAGAATGGGAAAGAAAATTGTCATACTGAACGGAAGCCCCCGCAGAAAAGGGAACACTTCCGCACTGGTGAAAGCATTTACGGAAGGGGCAGAGAGCTCGGGAAATACAGTAACGGAGTTTTTCCTGGACGGGATGAAGATCCATGGATGTAAAGGTTGCTTCGGCGGACACAGCAGCCGGGAATGTCCCTGTGTCCAGAAAGACGATATGGGAAAAATATATCCGGCGGTAAAGGAGTGCGACGTAATTATCCTTGCTTCTCCGCTGTATTACTGGAATATGAGCGGACAGATCCGGACGGCGGTCGACCGGCTGTTCGCGCTGGAAGAAGGAGACGGCAATCTGTTAAGAGGTCACGGCCGTTCCTGCGCGCTGCTCATGGCCGCAGAAGGAAACGGGTTCGACGATGTGCTTCTCTATTACAGTCATCTGATGGAGCATCTGAAGTGGAAAAATCTGGGAAGCGTCCTGGCCGGCGGAAACGGCGACGTGGGGGATATCGAAGGAAAGCCGGAGATACAGAAAGCGTATGAATTAGGAAAATCTATCCAGTAGGCTAAAAAGTGCCGCTGAATCATTTGTTGACGATGATTCAGCGGCGCTTTCTGTCTTATACTTCAAACATCAGATCGCCATAGGACGGCATCGGCCATGCCTCTTTGTCTACCAGCATTTCCATCTTGTCCACCGGACGGCGAAGCGCTTCCATGGCAGGAAGCACGTAGTCATGATAGAAGTGGGCCCGTTTTTCATTGCTTTCAATAGTCCCCGCTTCCGCTGTGACCTCGCGCAGAATTTTGACGGCGCCGTTGGCCTCGTTCAGCAGAGAAGAGATGCCGCTCAGAAGCTCTGTCTGAACGGAAGCGTCCGCTCCGATGGCGCGCAGCGATTCGATAATCTGCGACAGGGTGCCTGTGTATTTGATCACGGCGGGCAGGATCTGTTTGACCGCCATATCGATCATGGTCAGCGCTTCGATGTTAAGCGCTTTATTGTATGTTTCATATTTAATCTCGGCGCGGGAGAAAAGCTCCGATTCGCTGAAGACGCCGAACCGCTCGAACATACGGATGGATTTTTCCGTTACCAGGGCGGGGATCGCGTCCACCATGGATTTCAGGTTGGGAAGGCCGCGGCGTTCCGCCTCCTGTACCCATTCTTCGGAATAACCGTTGCCGCCGAAAATGATCTTGCGGTGCTCCGAGATATACTGCAGCATCAGATCCTGCAGGGCCGTGTCGAAATCGTCCGCTTTTTCAAGCACGTCGCAGGCGTCTGCAAACGCCTCTGCCACGATGGTATTGATAACGACGGTGGAAGGCGCGATGGAATCCCGGGAGCCTACCATACGGAATTCAAATTTATTGTTGGTAAAAGCGAACGGCGAAGTCCGGTTGCGGTCTGTGGCGTCTTTGGTCAGATCAGGCAAAGTCCGCACGCCCGTATGCAGCTTTCCGCCTTTTAAACTGTGCGTAGCGTTCCCGGTGCTCATAATCTGATCCAGGATCTCGTCCAGCTGCTCGCCCAGGAAAACGGATACGATGGCGGGCGGCGCCTCATGAGCGCCCAGACGGTGGTCGTTTCCTACATTAGCAGCGGATTCTCTCAGCAGATCCGCGTGGGTGTCCACTGCCTTCAGGATACATGCCAGGATCAGCAGGAACTGCTTGTTCTCATGGGGGCGTTTGCCCGGATCCAGCAGATTGATGCCGTCGTCGGTGGTCAGGGACCAGTTGTTGTGCTTGCCGGAACCATTAACGCCGGCGAAGGGTTTTTCATGGAGCAGACAGACCAGTCCCTGCTGCGCGGCTACTCTTTTCAGCGTCTGCATCATGATCTGGTTATGGTCGGTGGCCACATTGGCCTCCGCGTAGATGGGGGCCAGTTCGTGCTGGGCGGGAGCCACTTCGTTGTGCTGGGTTTTGGCGGGAACTCCCATCTTCCAGAGCTCCTCGTTGACCTGCTTCATATAAGCCGCGATCCTCTGGCGGATGGTTCCGAAGTAATGGTCGTCCAGCTCCTGACCCTTGGGCGGCATGGCGCCGAACAGGGTACGCCCGGTATAGATCAGATCTTTGCGTTCCAGATATTTTTCACGGTCGATCAGGAAGTACTCCTGTTCCGCCCCGATGGACGGCGTCACCTTCCTGGATGTGGTGTTGCCGAACAGGCGGATCAGACGGAGTGTCTGTTCCTGGACCGCTTCCATGGAACGCAGAAGGGGCGTCTTCTGATCCAGAGCCTCTCCGGTGAAGGAACAGAATGCCGTAGGGATACACAGGATGGGACCTGCGGCGTCTTCCCGGATGAATACCGGAGAAGTGCAGTCCCAGGTGGTATAGCCTCTGGCTTCAAAAGTGGTCCGAAGGCCGCCCGACGGGAAAGAAGACGCGTCCGGTTCTCCTTTGATCAGATCCTTTCCGGAGAATTCCTCCAGGACGGAGCCGTCTGCCCGGGGAGGAGTGATAAACGAATCATGCTTTTCGGCGGTGAAACCGGTCAGCGGCTGAAACCAGTGGGTATAATGGGTGGCGCCTTTTTCGATGGCCCATTTCCGTATGGCGGAAGCTACGATGTCTGCCACAGCAGGATCCAGTTCCTTGCGGCCGTCGATAGTCTTCCGGAGCTCGTGATAAATACTCTTGGGAAGATACTGGCGCATGGCTTTGTCGTTGAATACATTGGTTCCAAAAATATCCATGATGGTATGATTGTTTTCCATAGATCGATAATTCTTCCTTTCCTGACATTGACTTTACCCTTAAAGATACATGATCCTTCCCAAAAGTACAATAGTTATTCCTGTGTCCCGGATAAGTTTTTGTTCGGGATTCTGCATACAGAAAAATATTGAGATAAAAACACAAATAAGTTATAATGATTGTGACATTTGCCTAAAAGAATATGGAGAGGGCGCACGGAAAAATGAAAAATACTGCAAAAAACATAAGGAGGTAGCAAGATGTTAAGTCAATCTTACTATGACAAGGCAGATGAGATCATCGAACTCTACGGGAGGAAACCCAGTTCCCTGATCCCGATTATGCAGGATATACAGGGGGAATACCGCTATCTGCCCAGAGAACTGCTGACCTATGTGGCGAAAGAGATCGGGGTGAAGGAGGCGAAAGCGTACAGCGTCGCGACATTTTATGAAAATTTCTCTTTTGAGGCAAAGGGAAAATACATTATCAAGGTCTGCGATGGGACAGCCTGTCATGTGCGAAAATCTGTACCGATTCTGGAAGCGCTGCAGAAAGAGCTGGGCCTGAGCAAGAAAAAACACACCACGGACGATATGATGTTCACCGTGGAAACGGTTTCCTGTCTCGGGGCCTGCGGACTGGCGCCGACAATGACGGTAAACGATGAGGTGCATCCGAATATGACGCCGGAGAAGGCGCTGGCCCTGCTGGAGAAGCTGAGAGGAGGAACGGCATGAAAATTGAAAACAGAGAAGCATTAACCAATGTCTGTCAGAAGACGCAGGAAGAGATCGCCTCTTATACCTGCCGCGTCCTTGTCTGCGCAGGTACCGGATGCGTGGCCTCCGGATCTCAGAAGATTTATGACCGGATGAAAGAACTCTGCGAAAACGTGGAAGGCGTGTCTGTGGAATTTCAGAAAGAAGTGCCTCACCTGGGAACAGTGAAAACAGGATGTCAGGGGATCTGCGAACTGGGACCGCTGGTGAGGATCGAACCGGCGCATTATCAGTATGTAAAAGTACAGCCGGAAGACTGCGGAGAAATCTTTGAAAGAACGGTTCTGCACGGGGAGCCTGTGGAGCGTCTGTTCTACCATCGGAATGAAAAGATCTATGAAAGACCGGAAGAGATTCCCTTTATCGCCGGACAGACCAGGATAGTCCTGGAAAACTGCGGAAAGATCGATGCGGAATCCCTGGAAGAATACATAGCGGCAGGAGGTTTTTCGGCGCTGACGAAGGCGTTCTTTGACATGACGCCGGAGCAGGTGGTCGAGGAAGTGGACCGCTCCGGACTGCGGGGACGCGGCGGCGGAGGATTTCCGGCGGGACGCAAGTGGAAGCAGGTGGCGCGGCAGCCGGAGAAGGTACGGTACGTGGTCTGCAACGGAGACGAGGGCGATCCGGGAGCGTTCATGGACGGAAGCGTGATGGAAGGCGATCCGTATAAACTCCTGGAAGGCATGGTGATCGCCGCTTATGCGGTGCAATCCCATGAAGGATACATCTATGTGCGCGCGGAGTACCCGCTGTCTGTGGCGCGCCTGAAGCATGCCATCGGAGAGATGGAGAAAGCGGGGCTGCTGGGAGACAATATCCTTGGCAGCGGCTTCAGCTTCCATATGCATATCAATCGGGGAGCCGGAGCGTTCGTATGCGGCGAAGGAAGCGCGCTGACGGCATCCATCGAAGGAAACCGGGGCATGCCGCGTGTGAAGCCGCCAAGGACCGTGGAAAAGGGACTCTGGGAGAAGCCGACGGTGCTGAACAACGTGGAGACGTTTGCCAACGTGCCGGGCATTATCCTGAAGGGGGCCGACTGGTTCCGCACGATCGGTACGGAAGGCAGTCCGGGTACCAAGACGTTTTCCATCACGGGAGTGATCCAGAATACCGGACTGATCGAAGTGCCCATGGGAACGACGCTCCGGGAGATTATCTACGACATCGGCGGCGGCATCAAAGGCGGCGGAAATTTCAAAGCAGTACAGATCGGCGGCCCGTCCGGCGGATGCCTTACCTCCGAACAGCTGGATGTGGGACTGGATTTTGACTCCGTGAAAAAATTCGGCGCGATCGTGGGCTCCGGCGGTCTGGTGGTCATGGACGAAAACACCTGTATGGTGGAAGTGGCCCGTTTCTTTATGAGTTTTACCCAGAGAGAATCCTGCGGTAAATGTGTGCCCTGCCGGGAAGGGACCAAACGGATGCTGGAGATTCTGGAACGGATCGTGGCGGGAGAAGGAGAGCTTTCCGACCTGGATGAACTGCAGGAGATCGCGGAGATGGTCAAGAACATGGCTCTCTGCGGACTGGGCAAAAGCGCCCCGCTGCCGGTTCTGAGCACGCTGAAGACATTCCGCGATGAATATGTGGAGCATATTGTAGATAAGAGGTGCCGGTCCAAAACCTGCCAGGCGCTGCGGAAATATGTGATCAATCCGGAACTCTGCATAGGCTGCCACAAGTGTTCGAAGAACTGTCCGGTGGGCGCTATCAGCGGAAAAGTAAAAGAGCCCCACGAGATTGATACGAAGATCTGCATCAAGTGCGGAGCCTGCAAGGACAACTGCGCGTTCGGCGCAATATATGTAGACGCATAGGAGGGATGCTTGTATGGGTACTATGACGATAGATGGAAGAAAAATAGAATTTACCGATGAAAAGAACGTGCTCTCCGTGATCCGGAAGGCAGGGATCAATCTGCCCACCCTGTGCTATCATTCGGAGGTGTCCACCTTTGGCGCCTGTCGTCTCTGCACGGTGGAGGACGACCGGGGCAGGACGTTTGCCTCCTGCTCGGAGGAACCCAGGGACGGAATGGTCATTTACACCAACAGCGGCCGGATTAAAAAGTACCGGAAGCTGATCGTGGAGCTTTTGCTGGCGGCACACTGCAGAGACTGTACGACCTGTGTGAAAAACGGGGAATGCGTGCTGCAGCAGCTGGCGATCCGCATGAATATTACGTCGGTGCGTTTTGAAAACACGAGGACGATCCAGCCTCTGGATACCAGTTCGCCGTCTCTGGTAAGGGATCCCAACAAGTGTATCCTCTGCGGAGACTGTGTGCGGGCATGTGAAGAGATCCAGGGGATCGGGGCGCTGGGTTTTGCGTTCCGTGGTACGGACGCCATGGTCATGCCGGCGTTCAATAAACCCATCGCAGAGACCGAGTGCGTGAACTGCGGTCAGTGCCGGGTATACTGTCCCACAGGAGCCATATCGATCAAAATGAACCTGGACGAAGTCTGGGGAGCGTTGGCGGATCCGAATACCCGTGTGATCGCTCAGGTGGCGCCCGCAGTCCGCGTGGCTGTAGGAGACGCATTCGGGCTTCCCAACGGGAGGAGCGTCATGGGAAAAATCGTAGCCGCGCTGCACCGGATGGGATTTGACGAAGTGTACGATACCACGTTCAGCGCAGACCTGACGGTTATGGAAGAAAGCAAGGAATTCCTGGAGAGACTCGGCCAGGGGCAGAATCTGCCGCTTCTTACTTCCTGCTGCCCGGCGTGGGTAAAATTTGTACATGACCAGTATCCGGAATTTATTCCGAATATTTCCACCTGCCGTTCGCCGCAGGAGATGTTCTCTGCGGTGATCAAAGAGCATTACAAAGGATATGAGAAGAACCAGGGCAAGAAAACCGTCGTTGTGTCGATCATGCCGTGTACGGCCAAAAAGATGGAGATCCTGCGGCCTGACAGCGTAAACAACGGGGAACGCAACACCGACTGGGTGATCACGACTACGGAACTGATTCGTATGATCCGCAGCGCTGGCATCGAGTTTGCCGACCTGAATCCGCAGTCCTGCGACATGCCGTTCGGGCTCGGATCGGGCGGCGGCGTGATCTTCGGAGTCACCGGCGGCGTGACCGAGGCGGTACTGAGACGCCTGGTGGATAAACATGACAAAGAGTCTCTGGACGCCATTGCAGAATGCGGAGTCCGGGGCGAAGAGGGCATCAAGGAATTTACCGTGGATTACAAAGGGATTCCCATCAACGTCTGCGTGGTCAGCGGTCTGGCGAACGCAAGAACCGTTATGGACCGGGTGAAAAACGGAGAGGCCAATTACCAGATCATCGAAGTGATGGCGTGCCGGAGAGGCTGCATCATGGGAGGCGGACAGCCTGTGAAGCCGGGAGACCGGACCAAGGCGGCCAGGGCAAAAGGCCTGTACAATGCGGACAGCGTCATGATCATTAAGAAAGCGGATGAGAACCCGACGGTAGAGGCGCTGTATGACGGTCTGCTCAAAGGAAAAGAGCACGAACTGCTGCACAATACGATTCCGTGGTAAATATTTTCAACAGAAACATGAGAGAATGGATCGAACAGCCGGCGGCGGGAGACCTGCCGCCGGAAAAAGAACTGATAAATCTGCTTCTGACAGAAGATGAGGAACTCCTGTCCTGCCTGTATGCCCGCGCCCGCCGGATGCGGGAGGAGCATTACGGGAGAAAAGTCTATATCCGGGGTCTGATCGAGTTCACAAATTTCTGCAGGAATAACTGTTATTACTGCGGGATCAGAAGAGATAACAAACAGACAGAACGTTACCGTCTCAGTGAACAGCAAATCATGGAATGTGCCCAGGAAGGATATTTCCTGGGCTTTCGCACATTTGTACTGCAGGGTGGAGAAGACCCCTGGTACAATACGGAACGGGTGGAGCGGCTGGTCCGGATGCTGAAAGAACGTTTTCCGGACTGTGCGGTTACGCTGTCGGTGGGAGAGTGTTCCAGAGAGACGTACAGAAGATGGAGAGAGGCCGGGGCGGACCGCTACCTGCTCCGGCATGAAACCGCAGATCCCGGGCATTATGGGATGCTGCATCCGCCGGAGCTTTCCTGGGAGAACCGGATGCGGTGCCTGAATGATTTAAAGGAACTGGGATACCAGGTGGGCTGCGGATTTATGGTGGGCTCGCCCGGACAGACGGCGGCGCACCTGGCCAGAGAACTGCGGTTTCTGAAAGAATTTCGTCCGCATATGGTGGGGCTGGGGCCGTTTATCCCGCAGAAGGACACGAGGTTTGCGCAGGAAACGGCAGGGACGCTGTCCATGACTTTAAAATGTCTGGCGCTGGTGCGCCTGATCCTGCCGGACGTACTGCTGCCCGCCACCACAGCCCTGGGAACCATCGCCGGAAACGGGACGGAGCTGGGGATCCTGGCGGGGGCCAATGTAGTCATGCCCAACCTGACGCCGGCGGAAGAACGGCGGAAATATACGCTTTATGACCATAAAGCATGTACCGGAAGCGAGGCGGCCGAGGGACTTGCAGAGCTGAAAGGACGTATGGAAAAGATCGGTTATTATGTGTCGGCCGAGCGAGGCGACTGGAAAGGGGAAAAGAACGATGTATGATGTGAAATCGATGAAAGCGGAGGAATTCATCTCAGATGAAGAGATTCGGGAGACGCTTGCCTACGCAGACGAGAACTGCGAAAACCTGGAACTGGTGGACGCTCTTTTGAAAAAAGCGGAAGCCCGCAAAGGACTGAACCACAGGGAGGCGTCGGTGCTTCTGGCCTGCCAGGACCCGGAGCGGATCCAGAGGATGTACCGTCTGGCGGAGCAGATCAAGAAAGATTTTTACGGAAACCGGATCGTGATGTTCGCGCCGCTCTATCTTTCGGATTACTGCGTGAACGGATGCGTATATTGTCCGTATCATGCGGGCAACCGGCTGATCGCCCGCAAAAAGCTCAGCCAGGAAGAGATCCGCAGAGAGGTTATCGCGCTGCAGGATATGGGACATAAGCGCCTGGCCATCGAAGCGGGTGAAGACCCGGTCAACAACCCCATCGAATATATCCTGGAGAGTATAAAGACGATCTATTCGATCCAGCATAAAAACGGCGCGATCCGCCGGGTGAACGTGAACATCGCCGCGACCACCGTGGAAGACTACCGGAAGCTGAAGGAGGCGGGGATCGGCACGTATATCCTGTTCCAGGAGACTTATCATAAAGAAAGTTATGAAAAGCTGCATCCGACCGGACCGAAGCACAACTATGCATGGCACACCGAGGCGATGGACCGCGCCATGGAGGGCGGTATCGACGATGTGGGTCTGGGCGTCCTGTTCGGCCTGGAGATGTATCGTTATGAATTCGCCGGCCTCCTGATGCATGCGGAGCACCTGGAAGCGGTGCACGGCGTCGGGCCCCATACGATCAGCGTACCGCGGGTGAAGAGGGCGGAAGGCATCGATCCGTCCGCATTCGACAACGGCATCAGCGACGACATTTTCGCGAAGATCTGCGCGCTGATCCGCATCTGCGTACCGTATACCGGCATGATTATTTCCACCAGAGAATCCCAGGCGGTACGCGAAAAGGTGATCCGGCTGGGCGTGTCCCAGATCAGCGGCGCTTCCAGGACCAGCGTGGGCGGATATGCGGAGGAAGAGCCGGAAGACGAATGCTCCGAGCAGTTCGATGTCAGCGACAAGCGGACGCTGGACGAGGTGGTGCGTTGGCTGATGGATCTGGGGTACATTCCTTCCTTCTGTACGGCATGCTACCGGGAAGGAAGGACCGGGGACCGTTTTATGAGCCTCTGCAAGAGCGGGCAGATCCAGAACTGCTGCCATCCCAACGCGCTGATGACCCTGAAGGAATATCTGATGGATTATGCGTCGGCGGAAACGAGGGAGGTCGGCGAGAAGCTGATCCAGGCGGAACTGGCCAATATCCCGAGAGAACGCACGAGGGAGATCTGCGCGGAGCATCTGAAACAGATCGAAGAAGGGCAAAGAGATTTTCGTTTTTAAGGAGGAGAAAGGATGGGGCTGAACGACACTCCCATGGCGTACCGGGTCCATATCGGATTTTTCGGGAGGCGGAACGCGGGAAAATCCAGCGTAGTAAATGCGGTGACGGGGCAGCAGATGTCCGTGGTGTCGGATGTGAAAGGGACGACCACGGATCCTGTCTATAAATCCATGGAACTGCTGCCGCTGGGGCCGGTGGTCATCATCGACACGCCGGGATTTGACGACGAGGGCAGCCTGGGGGAGCTGCGGATACAGAAGACCAGGGAAGTCCTGCAGAGGACGGATGTGGCCGTGCTGGTGGCGGATGCCCGGGCGGGACTTGGCGCGTGCGAGAAGGAACTGGTGGAGATGTTTCGGGAGAGCGGGATCCCGTATCTGCTGGTGTGGAACAAAAGCGACCTGCTGGAGGAAACGCCGGAGGACGGGGAGAACTGCATCAGCGTCAGCGCCCTGTACCATACGAAGATCCATGAGCTGAAAGAGAAGATCGGTTCTCTGGCGCCGCAGAAAGAAGAACGGATGCGCCTGGCGGCGGATCTGGTCCGGCCCGGGGATACGGCCGTGCTGGTGACACCCATCGATTCGGCGGCGCCGAAAGGCAGGCTGATTCTTCCCCAGCAGCTTGTCATCCGGGATCTGATCGACGCGGACGTATGTACGGTGGTGGTGAAGGAGAATATGCTGGCGGAGGCATTGCAGAAACTGAAGGAACCGCCGGCGCTGGTCGTTACCGACAGCCAGGTGTTCGGGCTGGTGGCAAAGGAAGTTCCGCAGGAGGTGCCGCTGACTTCGTTCTCCATCCTGATGGCGCGTTATAAAGGGCTGCTGGCGGATGCCGTCCGGGGAGCCGCCGCCATGAAAGAGCTCCGGGACGGGGACCGGGTCCTGATCGCGGAAGGATGCACGCACCACCGGCAGTGCGGCGATATCGGCACGGTGAAGCTGCCTGCCTGGCTGAAAGAATATACAGGGAAAGAACTCCGGTATGAGTTCTGCTCCGGCATGGAGTTTCCGCAGGATCTGGGAAAATTCCGCTTGATCCTGCACTGCGGAGGATGTATGCTGAACGAAAGAGAGATGCGGTCACGGCAGCGCCGGGCTGCAGAGCAGGGGATTCCCATGACCAATTACGGGGTGGCGATCGCATGCATGAAAGGAATTTTGAAACGGAGTATTTCCATGTTCCCGCATCTGGCGGAGAAATTATTGCGAGGAAGAGTCTATGGAACGAGAACTGGTACTGCAGATCCTGGGGCTTACGGAGCTGACGGATGAAGAAACTGTAAAAAGAGCGTATCACACAAAGCTCCGGACCGTGAACCCGGAGGACGACCAGGAAGGCTTCCGCCGTCTCAGGGAGGCGTATGAGTCCGCGCTCGCGCTTTTAAGAGACGCGGAAACGGAAGACGCGGAACGGGAAAAGACGCCGGTGGACCTCTGGCTGGAACGCGCGGACGCCGTTTATCAGGATTTTCGTACCAGGGGAGAACTGGACGCATGGGAGGAAATCCTGGAGGATCCGGTCTGCCAGGATCTGGATACATCGCTGGAAGCGCGGGACGGCATGCTGGGATATCTGCTGTCGCATTTCTTCCTGCCCCGCAGGATATGGCGGCGGCTGGACCGGGAGTTCCAGATCGTTGAGGACAAAGAATCGCTGAAAGAGCGGTACCCGGCGGATTTTCTGGATTATGCGGAATTCTATACGGAACATGATTACTATATTGACTTCGACCAGATGCGCCTGCGGGAAAACGCGGACGCAGAGTCCATGAATGTGGACGGTTACATACAGGCGTATCAGGGACTCCGCGCGGCCTGCGACCGGGGCGAATGGAAGGACGCGGTGCGGCAGGCGGATGAGATCGAAGCATATGGAGTCTTTTATCCCTGGGAAGCCGCGGAGCGTCTGAGGATTCATGCGGCGTTATACTGGACTGCGCTGGATGCGCCGGAGATGACGGAAGAAGAGAGCAGGAAGCAGAGAGACGCACTCCTTGCGGAGGCGGCGGAACTGACAGAGTACTGGCCGGATTCTCAGTATATTATGACACAGGCGGGGAATGTGCAGTGGACATACGGAGATCATGAAAAGGCTTTTGCCTGTTGGCAGAAAGCTCCCGATAATTACGAGGCGCGCTGCGGCTTGATTCGTTACTGGCTGGAGAATGCACGCGATGCGCAGAAGGCAAAAGAATCGGTGCTGGATCTGATGGAAGAGAGCAATGATGAGCATCTGTCCGAATATCTGGCAGAAGCAAATCGTTTCCTGATCGCCGGATATGAGGATAAGATCCGCGTGCTTCCGGAAGGAAACGAACGCAGAGAAACGGAACTGGAGATTGCCTGGTGCTTTTTCCAGAACCGGGAGTTTGAAAAATCTCTGGAGATTCTGGAAAGGATGCCTTTTCGTGAAAATATTCCGCAGAATATTTCCGGATCTTTTGGGACGACGCCGGATGAAAATCTTATATACAGTTATTATAACCTGAAGGGACGCGTACTGGCGGCTATGTCCCGTTTCCAGGAGGCTGTACCGGAACTGGAAGTATGGCTCCGCATGATTCTTGCAACGGAGGACGACGGGACTCAGGAAGCGGCGAAACGTTTCCGCCGGAAAGGCTCCGCATATCTGATGCTGGGATGGAGCAGGTATCAGACCGGAGCATATGAAGAAGCGGCCGGACTTCTGGAGAAAGGGATTCCCGAGCTTACTGTTTTATCAGAGAAACTGAGCTGCATGAACTCTCTGGCGGAAGTCTTCCTGGCCATGAATGCCTGCGAAAAGGCCATTGATGTCTGCGGGCAGATCCTGTCGCTGGAGAAAAACTATTATCCCGCCTATCTGAACCGGCAGGAGGCGTATTTCCGCCTGCAGAACGGACAGCAGGTGGTGGACGATTATTATCGGGCAGTGGAGATCTATCCGGGATATTACAAACCGTATCTGTTGGCGGAAAAGGTATTTTTCTTCTGCCATCAGTATGAGGACGTTCTGGATGTGATAAAGCGCGCAGAAGAAAACCAGGTGGAATTCAGCGACCAGATGAAATTATACTGTCTGAAAGCGCGCCGCAATCTTGCCGGAGGAGAGGAAGAGAGAAGAGAAATATTCGCAGATCTTTTATCTCTTAAGGCGGCGGTGGACAGAGAAAAGACGGATCTGGAGGATATTTCAGAATTAAAGTACGAAATGGCGCTGATTAAATGGGACGATGGCCGGCTGGAAGAAGCTCTGGGTTATCTGAACAAGGCGATTCATGAAAATCCGTCCCGGCTGCAGTATTTTATGGTGCGGGGAGAGATCCTGAGAGACGCCCATGAGCCGTATGAAGCGCTTCAGTCCTACGAACAGGCAAAAGAGGATTATGAAGACACGCCTGCCTGGCATTATGGCAAGGGGTGCTGTTACGGCGATCTGGGTAATGAAGAAATGGCGCTGCAATATTTTCGGAATGCGGCGGAGGCGGATCCTTCATTTCGGGATGTGAATGAGAAAATAGCGGATATTTATATGCAGCGTTATCGCTGCTTTGGAAATGAAGACGATTTTGAACGCGCGGTCCGGTATATGGATCGGGAGGTGGAAAACTGGGAAAGCTGCTATACGCTGGTTCACCGCGGACTGCTATACATGGAGGCTATGCGGTTGCCCGAAGCAATCTCTGATTTTGAAAAAGCGCTGACCTATAATTCTGACGATTGGGCCTCCTATAACAATCTTGGATATTGTTACAAGCATCTGAAGCAATTTCAAAAGAGTATCGAGATGTATGAAAGATCTCTGGAGTGTCTGGATAAGACCGGTGAGAAGAAGCTCCTGCCTTACAGCAATATGGCGGACTGTTATGAAATCCTGCGCGATTACGGGAAAGCGGTGGAATGCTACAGGAAAGATCTGGAATGGTTTCCGAAAGAACTGTCTTTTTACAAAGAAATAGGGAATCTGTACCGTTATATGGGCAGATACGAAGAAGCGGCTGAAGCATATAAGAAAAATATGGAAGACAAGGAATATTTGCTGTGTCTTGGCGATGTCTGCGTGGCGAAAGGGAAAATGCTTCAGGCCAGATATTATTACCGGAAATCGCTGCAGTGTGACCCGGAACGCAGCTATCAGAGATATACAGACTGCGCGGACCGTCTGTTCCATCATTTTGGCGACAACGACGGAGCTATGTGTCTCCTGAAGAAGGCGGAAGAAATGAATGGCCGTTCTGTCTGGAAGACCTGGGACGACCAGCGCATCCGAAACCTGATGCTGCAGGCCAGGATCCAATATCTGGAAAAACGTCCGGGCGAGGCGGCAAAATGTGCCCGGCAGGCCCTGGATCTGATGCTGCGGGGTTACATTTCGGAAAGAATTTATGTATCCTATCCGGCGGAACGTCCCCAGAGACTCAGCAAAGTAGGAGAGTGCTATCTGTATATGGGAGACAAAAAGAAAGCGCTTGCATATTTCAGCCAGACACGGAGCGGGCTGCGCTGTAAATACTGCAGGGAACCGGAGTGCTACGAGGGTCTGGTCGGAGAAATGATCTTCCAGATGGGAGAAGAAAACTGGAGCGAAGCGCTTGCCTGCGGAGAGGAAGCTCTTAAGATTTGTCCCAACGATCTGGAACTTCAAAGTACCGTTCAAAGAATTCGAGGAGAGATTTGACAGCATATGATAGTAGGAATTGATCTTGGAACTACCAACAGCCTGGTGGCTTATTATACAGAAGAAGTTCCCCGTGTGATCCCGAACCGGATTGGGAAACGCCTGACTCCGTCGGTGGTCAGCATCGGCGAAGACGGACAGGTTTACGTGGGCGAATCGGCTGCAGAGCAGATGCTTCTGAATCCGGACAGCGGCGCGTCGCTGTTCAAACGGAGCATGGGGAGCGGGAAGAAATTTCGATTGAGAGACAAGGAGTTTGCGGCAGAAGAATTGTCTTCTTTTGTCCTGCGTTATCTGAAAGAGGATGCGGAGGCGTTTCTGGGGGAACCGGTGACGGAGGCGGTGATCAGTGTCCCGGCGTATTTTAACGATGCCAGGAGGCGGGCCACCAAGCGCGCGGGAGAGCTGGCGGGGTTGAAAGTCGAGAGGATCATCAGCGAGCCGACGGCTGCCGCTATCGCTTATGGGCTCTGGCAGAAAAAAGACCATGCGCGGTTCCTGGTCTTCGACCTGGGAGGAGGCACTTTCGACGTATCGATCCTGGAACTGTACGACACCATTCTGGAGGTCCACGCGGTGGCGGGAGACAACTTCCTGGGCGGAGAAGATTTCACGGCAGTGCTGGAAAAGATGTTTTACGACGCCCATCCGCAGCTGAACCGTTTTACACTGAGCGGAAAAACGCAGCAGCATATCCGGCGTCAGGCGGAGCTTTGCAAGATTGGTTTCGGAGAAAACCGGACCTCGGAGATGAGATGTAATATAGAGGAGAAAGAATATGTATTTCCGGTTGAGCTTCCCGACTACGAAGAAGCCTGTGAAGAACTGCTGGACAGGATCCGTCAGCCGGTGAAGCGGAGCCTGAAGGACGCCCATATCCGCCTGTCGGATATCGATCAGGTCGTGCTGGTGGGCGGAGCTACCAAATCTCCGGTGATCCGCAGATTTGCCGGAAAGCTGTTTCATATGATCCCGGACACCAAGATCAATCCGGATGAGGCGGTGGCGCTGGGAGCAGCGATCCAAGCGGCGATGAAAGAGCGCCGGGACGGCATCCGGGAAGTGATCCTGACCGACGTCTGTCCCTTTACCCTGGGTACGGAAGTGGTCCAGGAATACGGCGATCACCAGTATGAGGACGGGGTGTTTTTCCCGATTATCGAGAGAAACACGGTGATCCCGGCCAGCCGTACGGAACGCCTGTATACGGTGAGAGATAATCAGACCAAGATTCGGGTGCATATCTTACAGGGTGAGAGCCGTTTCGCAGTCAATAACCTGTCTCTGGGAGAACTGTTCATTGAAGTCCCTGCCGGGAAAGCCGGGCAGGAGGCTGTGGATGTAACTTATACTTATGATATTAACTCGATCCTGGAAGTGGAAGTGAAATCCGTTTCCAGCGGGAAGAAAGTGCGCCAGGTGTTTAAAGGACAGAACCTGGACATGAGCGAGGAAGAGATCGAAGACCGCCTGAAGACGCTCTCTTATCTGAAGATTCATCCCCGGGACAAAGAGGAGAATAAGGTCCTCCTGCTGAGGGGTGAGAGAATCTACGAAGAGAGCCTGGGCGCGAAACGGGAGCAGGCAGGACGCGCGCTGCGGGAATTTGAGCATGCTCTGGATACCTACGACCCGGAACGTATCGCGGAAGCAAAGAGAGAATATATGGATTTTCTGGAAAAACTGGATGAGTGGGAGTAGAAAGATGGATTTACAACAGATGCTGGAGGCGGTCCTGGCCGCGGAGCCTTATAAAATGATCCTGAGCAATCCGTACCGCAAGGACGAGCAGTTCCGGCGGATCGTGATCAACCGCCTGGAAACATGCTGGCAGGCGGAAAAATATACGGAAAAACAGGTCTTTCACGAAAATATGTCCGAAGAGACGCTGAAACTGTTTCTGGAAGGGGCCATGGGGCAGGGATACCGCCAGCTGAACGCCTGGGACGGGGAACGGGAGCATGCGGTCCGCGTCTCCAAAAACGGCAAGGCTTCCTACCTGAAAAAGAAAACTGCGCAGGCGCCCAAGGAAAAGAGCAGTCACAACCGCAGGAAAAACTATATTCTGGAAGAGGGGCAGACGATTCCTCCCTTGGTGGATATGGGCATTTTCACGGCGGAAGGGAAGATCGTGCGCTCCATGTACGACAAATACCGGCAGATCAACCGTTTTGTGGAATTGATCGACGATGAGATCGGGGCGCTTTCCAAAGACCGGACACTGACAGTGATCGATTTTGGATGCGGCAAATCGTATCTGACATTTATTCTGTACTATTATCTGACGCAGATCCGGAAGCTGGATGTGAGGATCATCGGCCTGGACCTGAAAGCGGATGTGATCGAACACTGCAACCAGGCGGCCGAAAAGTACGGCTATGAGAATCTGCGCTTTGAACTGGGGGACATCAACGGATATGAGTGCCCGTATCCGGTAGATATGGTGGTCTCTCTTCACGCCTGCGATACGGCGACGGATTACGCGCTGTACAATGCGGTCCGCTGGAACGCGCGGCTGATCTTTTCGGTTCCATGCTGCCAGCATGAGCTGAACGGCCAGATGCAGGGCGGAAGTCTTCCTATACTGACCCGTTACGGGATCATAAAAGAACGGACGGCGGCCCTGATGACGGACGCCATCCGCGGAAATCTGCTGACAGCCAGCGGCTACCGGACCCAGCTCCTGGAATTCGTGGATCTGTCCCATACGCCGAAGAACATCCTGATCCGTGCCGTGCGCTCGAATATCCCGGAGAAAACACGGCGGGAGATGCTGCAGGAGGTGGATGCGCTGAAGGCGCAGTTCGGGTTCCGGCCGACGCTGGACCGGTTGCTGAGAAACTGAATACTATATTCAATCAAATTCTACGACCAGTCCTACGCCGGCTTCCGTACTGGGAGTGGAATTCCAGAGCGCAAGTTTGCAGTGCAAGTCTGTATCGTGACAAATGTAAAAACGTTTAATATGTTGACTGCGGACATATTCGCAAGTTTTGTCCAGTTGAGATTGTGGAACTTCATCAATGCGAAGATGAGAGCCGCCTAAATAGGTATGGATAGTCTTAGCGCCGGTAATCTTCTTCGCATATTCCATAATGTTGCAAATACCGTAGTGGGCACATGCAGCTATGACGCTGACTTCTTGTCCGTTTTTATGAAGATAGGCGAATTGTGTGTCCTCGTCTACAACGTCATCATGCCATTGTCCATCATAAAATCTCATGGAAGCCTGGGGTACTTTGTGCTCAAAATCATTTGACAATTCTGTTTTGCCCATGTAGCAGAGATGCCGGGTAATCCACACGGGCTCGGGATGAATTTGTAAGTCAAAATATTTTTCCAGAACCTCTCTGGGGACATCAAAGCCGGATTGGTGATTTTTTTTGAAATTGTAAATGCGGTAAAAGATCTCTTCGTCTGTAATTAACAGAGTTGGACGGCGATACATACAGTTTTCCTGATAGTATTTGATCAGATGTTTCATGCCGCCAGTATGATCTCTATGCGCGTGCGACAGGACAACATAATCGGCCGTTCTCAAATCAATTCCTAAATCTTCAGCATTTTGAATAAATTTTCCTGAAAACCCACAATCAAATAATATCTTCTTATCTTCATCCTCGATCCAGGCCGAAAATCCATGTTCGGCAGCCAGATATTTCCCAAATAAGCTAGTGTTTTCCTGCAGTAATGTTACTTTCAATGCAATTCCCCTTTCTTCTGTTTGTGTAATTTTAAACGGTTTATGTGATGATCCGGGAGGGTTTTACCTGAGAGACCTTGATCCCTCTTTTTCGAAAACCTTCCATGGCACTGCCGGGAACATCGGTATCTGTGATCAGGTGCGTGATTTCCTCAATCGTGCATGTGCGAAACGGATGTATACATTCGAAACGCCGATGATCAGCCAAAATAACTTTATCTCCGTTTGTGTGACGAATCATAAGTTCATTGATGGCAGCCTCCTGAAGTACAGTAGACATGATTCCATGGGATAAACTGATGCCTGCACATCCCATAAAACATTTATTTGCTGTTACTTTGGACAGATTGCTGGTGGCGAAGTCGCCTACCATGGCGTTTTTGGGAAAGCGGATTTCGCCTCCGGTAAAAATAAGAATGGAATCTTCTGGTCTTGCGGCAAATAAAGCTTTTCCGTTATTGGTAATTACAGTAATTCTTCGGGCTGTTACATATTTTAACAAAAGTAAGGCTGTAGAACTGGAGTTAATAAAAATGGTATCAAAATCATTAACCATCTCGGCAGCTTTTTTGGCGATTGCCTGTTTATAGCCAAGAATATTCAGACGGTCTTGCTCGTCAACATCCGAAGGCTCTGCAAGAACTGCACCACCATGAAAACGTTCTATTTTCCCTTCGGATGCCAATTCGTCAAAGTCACGTCTGACAGTGAGTTCGGAAACGTGAAATGCGGATGCAATGTCGCTTACTTTGGCAATGCCGGAAGATTTCATATAAGCGAGAATTTTTTCCCTTCTGGCCGCGACGGTTGTCTGGCTGTTTTTCATTAATGTTACCTCCAAAAAGAAAACAATCAAAACGAAAATAAAAATCTATAAAAATAGTAACACAATAAAATATAACATGCAATAAAAAAAGTTAAAAAGGGAAAAATGTACAGAAAAATAAGAATTTTAAGAATGATTTGAATGAAAGAAGTTTTTTATATGCAATTAAAACAAAGAAAAGAATGATAATTTATCGACAATAACAATAGATAGCAGACAAATAGAATGATATAATCAAAACATCACCAATAAATGAACGTATTGAATGAATTGAAAGGAGATGGGAGTATGGGAATGGTTGACGGGATTACAAGAGAATCCTGGATTTTAAATTCATTTCCGGAGTGGGGGACCTGGCTGAATGAAGAAATTGAAGAAGAAATAGTTAAAAAGGGTACTGTAGCTATGTGGTGGCTTGGGTGTACGGGTATCTGGTTGAAAACGGAAAATTCGACAAACATAAGTATTGATTTTTGGTGTGGAAACGGAAAGCGTACAAAAAAGAAAAAACGAATGGACCAAGGGCACCAGATGGCGAATATGTGTGGAGGGCGTTTGATTCAACCCAATTTAAGGGCGGTTCCTGTAGTTTTGGATCCTTTCGCTGTAAAAGATATTGACGCAGTTCTATCGACACATTTTCATGCAGATCACATAGATGTGAATTTTGCAGCAGCTGTACTCCAGAATGTGAAAAAAAAGGTGCCTTTTATTGGACCGCAAAAGTCTGTGGATAAATGGATATCATGGGGAGTCCCGAAAGACAGATGTATTGTGATGCATCCAGGAGATATTGTTCAGATAGAGGATGTTGAGATTGAAGCTTTGGATTCTTTTGACCGGACATGCCTGGTTACGACAGAAAACTATCAGGATCTTAGGGGCGTCTGTCCGGCAGATATGGATGAAAAAGCAGTAAATTATTTTATTAAAACACCGGGAGGAAATATATATCACAGCGGAGATTCCCATTATTCTATTTATTACGCAAAACATGGGAAAGAGCGAGATATAGATGTGTGTTTTGGGTCTTTTGGGGAGAATCCTGTTGGAATTGCGGATAAAATGACTTCTGTTGATATACTCAGGATGGCAGAAGCGCTTCGCTGCAAAGTGGTAATTCCAGTTCATCATGATATCTGGACAAACTTTATGGCAGATACTGAAGAGATACTTATGTTATATGACAGGAGAAAGGATAGACTGGACTATCAATTTACACCGTTTATCTGGGAAGTCGGAGGAAAATATATCTGGCCGTCTGATAGAGAAAAAAGAAGATACCACCATAGAAGAGGATTTGAGGACTGCTTTGAGAATGAGCCTAATGTTCCGTTCAGATCAATGCTATAGGAGAAAAAATGCTGCTGAAAGAAATTGTAGAACGAAAAAATTTTGCTTTTTATGAGAGTGCTGAAAACTGGAAGGATGCAATTCGAAAGAGCTGCCGGCCATTGGCAGAAAACGGAGCGATTCAAATAGAATATGCAGAACGTGTAATAGAATGCATAGAGATATATGGTCCGTACATTGTGATACTTCCGGGAGTAGCTATGCCGCATTGTAACGAAGGATGCGAGCTGGCCAACAGTACAGTAATTGGATTTACCAAATTCAATAAAGAAGTTGTTTTTGATGCTGATGAAGATAAGAAAGCTACTTTGTTTTTTACACTGGCGGCGACAGATCCGGAAAAACATTTGGAAAATTTACAAAAACTAAGCGCCATGCTTGAAAATGATATGATACTGGAATGCCTTTTCAGAGCAGAATCAGAAGGAGATTTGCTGAGAATTGACAACTATATGGAAAAATTGTAATGGAGGGAAACGGAATGCAAATTTTATTGGATATTTGGAGTTTTTTTGCAAAAAATATTCTTCAACAGCCGGCTTTTTTCATCGGACTAATGGTATTGGTCGGGTATGCATTATTAAAGCGTCCAATATATGAAACAATTGCTGGATTTATAAAAGCCACTGCAGGGTATCTGATTTTAACTGTTGGATCCGACGGGCTGATTAATCAGTGCCGGCCGATTTTAGCCGGGCTGAAAACGCGGTTTAATATGGATGCGGTGATTATGGACCCATATTATGGACAAAGCGCGATCACGGAGGCACTTGCTGATCTTGGAAGAAGCTTTTCGCAGGTTATGATTTTGCTGCTGATAGCATTTATCTTTAATATTATTTTGGTGGCTTTTCGGAAAATCACAAAAATAAGGTCTGTATTTACGACAGGACATATTCAGGTACAGCAGTCCGCACTTGCTTTTTGGATTGTTATCTTTTGCTTCCCGGAATTGGGAGATACAGGGATCTTAATTGTCATGGGAATCCTTCTGGGAATTTATTGGGCAGTTGGCTCTAATCTCACTGTGGATATATGCCAGGAAATGACAGAAGGAGGAGGGTTCTGTATTGCTCATCAGCAAATGTTTGCAATTAAACTTACGGAATGGCTTGCTCCAAAGATAGGAAAAATAGGAAAGAAAAAGAGTAAAAAGATTGAAGATATTGAACTCCCTGGATGGGCATCTATTTTCAATGATAATGTGGTTTCCACTTCTATTATAATGTTGGTTTTCTTCGGTACAATTCTGCTTGTTCTAGGAAAAGACTTTCTGGTAGAAGGTGGATTCATGGGAGCGGAAGACAGCTTTTTCTTCTATATTCTGAAGTTTGCGTTGAGTTTTGCCGTCTATTTAAGAATCCTGTCAATGGGGGTGAATATGTTTGTAGCTGAATTGACGCAATCTTTTCAAGGGATTTCAACAAAATTACTTCCGGGAGCGGTTCCGGGAATCGATGTCCCGGCTATATACGCGTATGCTCCGGCAAATGCAATTCCGTTGGGGTTTATTTCAGCGGGACTGGGACAGTTTTTAGCGATTCTTGGACTTGTAGTCTTTCAAAGTCCGGTATTAGTGATCGCGGGATTTGTGCCTATGTTTTTTGGGGATGGGACGCTTGCCGCATTTGCAAATCATAAAGGCGGCGTAAAAGCAGCGATTGCGATTCCGTTTATAACTGGCATCATTGCTGTGATCGGAACGGCTTTGTTTGCAAGTACCTTAGGATTGGCATCCTATGGAGGGTTTAACAGTTTGTTTGACTGGGTGACCGTATGGCAGGGATTCACTTTTATTATGAAATATTTAAAATATGTGGGAGTTGTAGTGATTGCACTTGGTATGCTGGCAATTCCGCAGATTCAATATATGCGTCATAAAGATACGTATTTTCTGATCACGGATGATTATGAGGCGTATGAAAAATTAATGAAAGAGCGTCGAAAAGCGGAGTGATGCGAAAGGAGTATAAAATGCTTAAAATTATGGTTGCCTGTGCAATGGGAGCAGGATCTAGTTTGATGATGAAAATGAAAGTTCAGGAAGTTATGAAAGAACTCGATGTGGATGCGGATATATATCATTGTCCTATTTCGGAAGCGAAAGGTATTGCAGGAAGATATAATCTGATATTGACAGCCATGAATTTTGTGCCTTCGTTTAAAAAAGCGCAGGAAGAAGGGGTAAAAGTCATAGGGATTAAGAATGTGCTTTCTGTAAAAGAAATCAAAGAAAAGATCCTGGAATCGGGAGTTATCCGACAGCGCTAAAAACTGGCAGGAGGAGAGAAAAAATGGCATTTAAACAACAGATTGTGGATCAGATGGAAAGATGCTATTGCGTTGGAAGTGCTGAAATTGACGGGAAAAATATAATTTATGCGGCCAGCGAAGCAAAGGGAGGTAAATTCTGCATTTATTCATCAGAGAATTTTCAAAATAAAGAGGTGATATGGGAACACGGGGGAGGCACAATGACTATTGTGCCTGTCCCGCGAGAACAGAACACACTGTATGCGATTCAGAATTTCTTTCCTGGATTTGAAGCGGAGGAAGCGAGAGTTGTATGCTGCCGGAAAAGAGACGGAAAATGGGAGATTACGCCAGTTTTAAATCTTCCGTATCTGCATCGGTTTGATATTTTTGATATAGAAGGGAAACGTATTTTTCTGGGGACAACCTTATGTACATCTAAAAAGGCAAGAGAAGACTGGTCAGATCCTGGGAAAGTGTATATTGGGTTTATAGGGAATGATGTGGCTGAATACCTGAAAGTTGAAGTACTGGCGGAAGGATTGACGAAAAATCATGGATATTGGAGGGGGGACTATAAAGGCAGACCAGCTGGATATATCGCATCTGAAAACGGCATATTTGTGTTTGTTCCAGGAAGATCGAAAGAAGAATGTATGTGGGAAAGGATATGGGCTCAACCAACTAGTGAGGCTGTCTTTTTTGATTTGGATGGCTGTGGTAAAAAAGAAATGATTACCATCGAGCCTTTTCATGGAAACAGCCTAAATATATATAAGCTTGAAAATAATGGGGAGTACAAGAGAGTTTATACATATTCAAATTCTATGGAGTTTGCACATGCTTTATGGGCTGGAACTTTTTTAGAATGCCCCGCTGTGGTATGCGGGGCACGTAGAATGAATAAAGAGTTATTTATGGTTACATACGAAAAAGAAAGTTTTCATACAACAGTATTGGACAAAGGGAATGGAAGCGCCAATGTCAGTGTATTTGAGTTAAATGGCCAACAATACATTCTCAGTGCAAATCATGCAAGGGGAGAAGTTGCAGTTTATTCAAAAGAATAGGCTATGACGCTATAATAAGAGGGAAATGTTATAAGCCATCTACATTATTTTGTATTTTCTGGACTGCCGTCTGCGCAGTCCTGTTCTCCTGGTCGGCCGGCAATTCCAACAGACGGGAGCGGAGGACTTCCGCTTCCGCACTGGAGCCGGCTTCTTCGGCGGCGCGGAACCGGCAGTACAGATGCCAGGCGTCGGTCACATCCCAGTAATCATCATATTTATCTTCATACAGGTCGTAGAGATTCAGCTCTTCGTACAGGTCTGCGTACTCTCCTTCGCTGGTCAGTTCCAGCAGGCGGGTGTCCCGGCGGCTCTCGTTGTCATAAGTGATATCTTCCACAACAGAAGAAAAGAAAAAAGAAAACATGAGATAGTTCATACCAAGCAGGAGAAGGATAATCAGCCCTTTGACGAAAAAGCGGCGGTGATGCGCATTATTCTTCTGATTCATGGTAGCCCTCCTCTTTTAGACGTTCTTTTGCCAGTTCCATGAGCTGTTCGATCTCTGTAAAAGAGACATATCCGCTGCCGTCCTCTTCCGGATAGAGTATCTGGATCTCGTCCTTGGTCAGCTTCAGCATCCCCAGAAGAAAAGTCCTTGCTTCTTCCTGATAGATATTCAGATTTTCCTGATTGACCGGGTAAGTGTCCGGATAGGCGGGAATATACGGCTGCATCAGTTCTGCCGCGCTGTCGATGGCGTATTCCAGATGGAAATCATCCGGGATGGAACCTTTTTCCAGCGCCTGTGTGCAGTTCATGCTGTACTGAACGAAGTCTGTATAAGTGTAGTAATACAGCGCCATCTGCATGTACTGGGGATAATCCTGTCCATCCAGGCTGTAACGGTCCATATATGCGTACAGTTCGCCATAGCGGCCTTCATCATAGAGGGTTTCCAGCTGGGATTCATAATCGTCGGGACGGCCCAACCCCAGAGTCCGGGGATCCCGGACCAGGTACCAGATCATGCCAAGGACGGTAACCAGGATCCACAGAAGCGCCAGGATCACAATAGCCAGATTCATGATCCTCTGTGCAAGGGGAAGCCACAGCTGATCCCGCATCTTCTGCCTGAGGTATTCATTCAGTTTTCGGCGCCTGCGTACTTCTCCCTGAAAAGCGGCTCCTTCCGGATTCAGGTTCCCGCAGTATGGACACCGGACATCGTTGACGGAGACTTCTCCGCCGCAGTAAGGACATTTCATAAACTACTCCAATCGTTCCAGGACTAATGCGGCATAAGGAAGAAAGAGGGATTCATCGTAGAGAGAATCTTGATCTTCATAAAGCTCTGACATCTGTTCAATCTCTTCCTCCGTGACTTTTAAGGTTCCGGTCAGCAGCTCGCAGGCCTGATCATAGATGTCCTGCAGGGCGTCTTCGTTGCCCAGGTACAGATCGTCCTGAATCCCGCTTTCGGCCCGTATCAGTGCATTCATAGCGTCGTTCAGGGCGAAAGAGAGACTCTGTAACAGATAAGAGTCCTCCAGGCCGCTTTCCAGATCTGTGCGGAACCATTCCAGATCATCCTGCACATAGGAGAGATCCTGGTAGGCATACAATACCGGATAGTAGGGATCGTAGGCGGAATCATAGGAGTCAATGCGGTCAAGAAGCACAGACAGGCCTTCGTAATCCCCTTCGGCCAGGCAGGCGTCCAGCCTTTCCACATTGCGGGCCAGGTTGTGGCGGGTCCAGAGTCTCCATATAAAACTTCCGGCTACGATCAGGAGGGCGGCTATGACGACTCCGATGAAGATGCGGACGCCGATCCTGGCGGCAGCCCGGTTGGTCTTTTTCAGAATCCGTTCCGGCTCGTGTCGGATATCTTCGCGTTCCTCTTCCAGAGAGTGAAGCGTTTCCTGCTGCTGTTCCCGGGCTTCCCGGACATTTTCAGCTCCGCAGTGGGGGCACCGGAGCAGGTCGTCCGCATACTCAAATCCGCAGTAAGGGCAGATCATGCTATGTATTCCTCCGTATCTGTGCGGCGCCTGGTTGCGCCGCGCGGTTTAAATATATTGTAGCAGAGAGGGGCGTAATCGGCAAGTTATCCTACATTTCATCCACCACCTGGAAAACATAAAATTTCAGATAATATGACTGATCCGCAGCCCACAGGATCGGGTGATCGCAGGCCTGGGTACGAAATTCTACCTGGCGAAGCCGCCGGTGCGCGCCGTGGGCAGCCTCCCGGAGCGTCTTGGCGAACAATTCCTGATCCATGAAATGAGAGCAGGAGCAGGTTGCAAGATAACCGCCGTCACGCACCAGCTTCATGCCTCGCAGATTGATCTCCCGGTAGCCTTTGACTGCGTTTTTGATGGAACTGCGGGATTTTGTGAAAGCAGGCGGATCCAGGATCACCACATCGTAGGTCTCGCCCTTTCGTTCCAGTTCCGGCAGCAGTTCAAACACGTCCGCGCACCGGAAGGTCACACGGTCTTCCACCTGATTCAGGCGGGCGTTTTCACGGGCCTGTTCACAGCCCAGTTCGGAGGCGTCTACACCCAGCACGCTTGAGGCGCCTGCGACAGCCGCGTTCAGCGCGAACGAACCGGTGTGCGTGAAGCAGTCCAGCACCTTTTTCCCTTTGCAGAGCCTCTGTACTGCCAGCCGGTTGTATTTCTGGTCCAGGAAGAAACCGGTTTTCTGGCCGTCTTCCACATTGACCAGATAGCGGACGCCGTTTTCCTGAATCTCGACTTTCGTATCAAAAGGATCGCCGATAAATCCCTTCTGCCGTTTCATCCCTTCCTGTTCTCTTACTTTGGCGTCGCTGCGCTCATAGATGCCCCGGATGACGATGCCGTCTTCCGCCAGGACACGTTTCAGGATGTCCAGGATCTGGAGCTTCATGCGGTCGATGCCAAGGGCCAGGGATTCTACCACCAGCACATCAGAAAACTTGTCCACCACCAGTCCGGGCAGGAAGTCTGCCTCTCCGAATATGACACGGCAGCAGGAAGTATCGCATACGGTTTTTCGGTATTCCCAGGCGTTCCGTACCCGCCGCTCCAGAAAAGCCTCGTCGATGACCTGGTCTTTTCTGCGGGACATCATCCTTACACGGATCTTGGAGTTCATATTGAGAAAGCCGTATCCCATAAAATAGCCGTCGAAATCATGGACCGTCACCAGATCTCCGTTCTCAAAATCGCCCAGGATACTGGCGATCTCATTGTCATAGATCCACATGCCGCCGGCTTTGATTGTGCGGCCTTCTCCTTTTTTCAAGGTTACGATTGTATGATACATAGATTTTATCCTCCGAAATGACAGTGGCGAAAAATTTTCCGGCCCTGATATTTTATGTTTAATGTAGCATGTTTTGAAGGGTTCAACAATAGTTTCTTGCCAATGAGGCGGCGCAATTATAAAAGTTGCGGAAAATGGACAGGAGGCACCCCGGCAACTGTGAAAATGTTTTTTACTCCTGCGGGAAGCGAGACCATGGAAGATACAGAATTATTAGTAACCCGCTCTCCGGATGACGGAGAAACCGCCCTGCTGATTTCCTCAGATTCGCTGCACAGGGATAATTTAATGGGACACTTATATTTTGAATTAGACTTTGGGGACGGATGTGTTGTTACAGCAAATGACTTGTATAATATTTATTATAATCCAATGATGTGAGTTTAGACTTTTATCTGGCAGAAAAACTGCCTGGCACTGGTTTCCCTCAGCATGGAAAATCACAATTTCTGCCAGATGAAGAATAAATACCTTGAGTTTCCGCAAACTGTAGTTTTAAAATGAATGTAGTCTCCCAAAGCACC
>ERZ1643251.779-NODE-779-length-41387-cov-19.127335_pt1 | contig 41387 bp, 32 predicted proteins | sample MGYA00579261_ERZ1643251 | MGnify/ENA primary metagenome ERZ1643251 (study PRJEB29033, sample SAMEA4952267) | chicken gut metagenome | biome: Broiler Chicken; feature: Gastrointestinal Tract; material: Caecum | place: Ireland | collected 2018 | study: Broiler... | reverse complement strand
ATTATTCTATAGTAAACAAGCTAGATTATAAATACTTAGGAGAAAAAGAATTAGACGGAAGACAAGTTATATATATACAATTAAAAAGCGGATCAGCGTATACTAAATTTGTAATTGACAAGGAAACAGGAATTATAGTAAATAGAATAGATTTAAGCAAAGCGTTCATTTTTACAACTAATAAAAATGAAAGTGAAAGAGAACTAAAATTAGATGTAGTAACAGATGAAGATGTGGCTAGACCAGATTTAAGCAAGTATGAAGTAGTAGAAAAATAGAACGGAATTGAAGAACAAATAAAAAAGGTGCTTTAAACAGCGTCTTTTTTATGGCAAAGCTAAAATAAAACAAGAAGATTAAGGAGCTGCGAATAAAAAATATATAAAAAAGCATTTAATTAATCATAGACACACTGCTTTAATTGATAAACTATAAATAATGTGATAATATAGTATCCATAATAAAAGTGAGGTAAAAATATGAATGGTAATACAAAGTTAGAAATAGCAGTTGAAATTATGGCAGCAAAAATTGCCAAATGCTATAGACAAGGATTTGATTCGGAAAGTAAAGAAATAAGAAATCTTATGAACGAGAGAGATGAAATGTATAAAGGAAATGAAGAAATTGTCAATAAAATAATAAAAGTATACGGACAAGAATTAAAAAAAGATTATTTAAAAATATAAAAGGAGTATGTTAGTGTCGGAATTAGGAAATAATAAAACATTAGACAAATTAATTGAAGAGTATAAACTTCCAGAGGAAGAACATAAAAAAATTGGAAATGTGATAAATGATATTATGTTATTCGGAAAAATAAGACAAGATAATCCTGTTGCTATTATTGATATTGGTCCTCCGGGGTCAGGAAAAACAGGATTAAATGGTTATGCTGTAAATCAATTTAAAGATGATGGAATTGTGGTTGCGAACAATGACGAATTAAGACCATTCCACCCAAAAGCTGATGAAATAGATAGATTATATCCAGAATATTATAATAAAGTAACAAATGAAGATAGTAAGTTTTGGACAGATGATTTAGTAGAAAAAGCAATAGCTGCTAGACTTAATGTTTTATATGAAGGAACAGGTAGAAAAATAGAAATATTTAAAAGAATGATAGCCAAAATGAAAGGTTATAAGATAATTGTAAGAGCAATGGCTGTAAATGAACTGAATCGCTTAATGTCTATAGTAGAGAGATATGAAGGACAAGTAGAACAAAAAGGTTGGGGAAGAATTGTGTCAGCAGATACATTTTATAAGGCTTATGATGAAGAAATGTTGAATACAGTAGACATATTTGAGAAAACTGGTATGGTAGATGCTGTTGAGGTATATATGAGAGGAGAGATACCATCTAAACCAGTAAGAATATATAGTAGTGCTAATAGGGAGTTTGACAGTGCAAAATTGGCTATAATCTATGGAAGAGAACAAGATGTAAAATCAGCTGACAGATATTTTGAAACAAGTTTTAGATTGAAATCATTTAAAAGTAAAGATCTTCCAGAAGTTAAAGAAATTTTAGACAGAATAAATTCATTGCATAAAGCAAAAGAAGAATATGAATTATAATTAAAAAAGGAAGGTAGAAGATGGATAGCAATGAAACAATTGAAAGTATAACTAGAAGAGTCGAAGGAGCATCAACTGATTTTGAAAAGACTAACACAGATATAAAAAGAAGATATTTACTATGGAATATAGAGTCATTTAACATTATTGCGTCAAAAGTAACTGGAAACAAAGGAACATTTGAAACAGGATACCCATTTTATGCTTTAGATGAAAATCTAGAAGGAACATTACCTATAATAGGTGAGCAAATTAGATATAATAGACAGTTAGTAAAGGATGGTATTCCGGTTCAAAAATCTATATGGAAGTGTAGATCTTGCTTACAGGAAAAATACGATAAAATGCCAGATTTAAAGAGAATTTGTAAGCCATGTCCTAATATGCTAGATACTTTAAAACCAAGAAAAATAATAAATAGGTTACCGGACATGGATATGTGGGTTGTTTGTGAAGACGGAGAAACAGAGAAATCACAAGAAGAAATGACAAAATTATTGAGTAGTATTAGAATGTGCTCATCTGATATAAATCCTATTTCATCAATAGAAGATGTAGAGAAGATTGCGGCTATGCTGAAGGAAGGAAAAATGCCAAGTAGATTTTTGCCAATAGATGCACATATTATAGAATATTCAACAATAAAAAGATTAATAGAGCAAGTACCAGGCGAATTAAGAAAAGCACAAGAAACAGGAGCAGTTCCATATTTACCAATTCAACCAAAGTCTTATAGGAAAAATTGGCAGTATGATGATGAAGCATATAATTATGTCTATGACTATCTTTCGGCTTTTACACCATTTAATTTTTCAGACGAATTACAACAAGCATTAGATGAAAGCAGAAGAAAAGTGATTTCGGAATATACACCAGAGCAATTATTTACTTTTCTTTTACATAGTGCGACACCAGCTAATTTTAGGAGATTTCAATCAGTAGAATTAGAAGAGTGCTTTATAAAGAAAGCTAAAGGTTGGAGTGATACAAGAGTAAAAAAGAATACCGAGCCAGATATAGAACAAGGTAATATATCTGGCAAAAACGGAAGCGATATAGAAGAACCTGATGGCAGGTAACCTATAATAAAGGAGAAAGAAAATATGTCAAAAAGAATAGATTTACACATTCATACAAATATATCAGATGGATTTTTAACTCCAAAAGAAGTAATTGATGAAGCAGCAAAAAATGGAGTATCTGTTATAGCTATAGCAGATCACGACACAATAGATGCATATAATAATGATTTATTTAATTATTCTAAAAGTAAAAACATAAGAATTATAAATGCAGTGGAGATATCTACCAAAATAGCTAAAGCTGGTATTCATGTATTAGGCTATAATTACGATTTAAATGATATAAAATTTAAGGAAAAGTTATCTAAAATAAGAAATGCAAGACATGATTATTTACATAATGTTTCTATAAAATTAAAAGAATTAGGATATTCTATAAATACTGAAGAACTGGACAAAATAGAAGCTGTCACTAAGGCACATATTGCATTAGATGTAATACACAACAATGATAACAAAGAAAAACTTATAAAGACTTTTGGACATATTCCAAATAAAGGCGAATTCATAGAAACTATAATGAATGAAAATTGTCCAGCATACGTAAAAAAAGAGCAAATTACACCTAAAGAAGCAGCACAAATTATTAGAGAAGCAAAGGGAAAGGTTGTTTTGGCACATCCTGTTGCATACGTTCACGAAGATAACTTAACTGAAAAAGATATTTTAGAAATAGTAAAGGACATGCAACCAGATGGAATAGAAGCAAATTATATATATGTAGATAGAAATAATAAAATGTTTGATGAGACTAAAAAATGGAATGAATTTGCAAAAGCAAATAATTTATTTGTAACAGTAGGTTCGGATTTTCATAATAAAGATGGAATTAGACCAGAAATAGGATTTGTAAATACTAATTTTATTTTAGAAGACGAAAAAATAGAAGAAATATTAAATAACTTATCTAAATAATGAATTTATTTATATTTGACTTGAGAGAAATTTCATAATATATAAAAAATAGTTGCCTAATAAATGATATTTCATTAGGCAACTGTTTTTTTGCTATTTTTATTTGAATTTTATATATTTTTTATCTTAAATCTTATTTAAATTTCTATTTGCAGCCATATTCAAATAGCTTAATAAAATTATAACCTAAAAAACACTTCTTTTTTTACATATTGTGAATAAAATTAGAAAAGTAATACAAAAAAGGAGTGGTAGCATGGGAAAAAATAATTCACAAAAGAGTAAAAAAGTGGTTACTATTCCTGAAATAAAAATAAAAAAAACTAATATTCAGAAAATAAAAAATTTAAAAAAGAACGAAAAAGATAATCAAGAAAAACTGAGAAAAAAGTTACAAAAAAGAAATGAAAAATTGCAAAAGAAAAATAAAATAAAAAAACAAAAAACAATTAATAAAGTAAGTGAAATAAACAGAAAAAAAAGAATGAAAAATATGATATTAATTTCTTTTATAATATTTGCTATTATACTTGGGAAAATAGCTTACTTACAATTTGTAAAAGGCTCAGAACTCCAGTCAATGGCTTATGTACAACAGACTTTGGATAGAAGTGTAAATCCCAAAAGAGGAACAATATATGATGCGACAGGTAAAAATATTTTAGCAATAAGTAGTACTGTAGAAACTGTAACAGTAAATCCTGTTAATATAGCAGAGAAAGACAAAGAAAAAGTGGCAGAAGCACTTACTAATATATTTGATTTAGACTACGAAACAGTCTTAAAGAAAGTAAAAAAGAACAGTTCAATTGAAACAATTGTAAAAAAAGTAGAAAAAGACAAGACAGATGAACTAAGAAGCTGGATGGAGGCAAATAATATAACAAATGGAATTAATATAGATGAAGATACAAAAAGATATTATCCATATAACAACCTAGCGTCACAAGTTATTGGATTTACAGGGGCAGATAATCAAGGATTAGACGGAATTGAAGCAATATATGATGATGAACTTAAAGGTGAACAAGGAAAAATAGTAAAAATGACAGATGCAAGAGGAGGAGATATTGAAGAAGAAGGGGAAAACTATGTGGAACCTGTGGATGGAACAGACTTGATATTGGGTATAGATGCAACAATACAAGGAATTGCAGAAAAATATTTAAAAGAGGCATGTATAGATAACAAAACTACAGATGGTGGAAATATAATTGTAATGAATCCAAAAACAGGTGATATTCTAGCAATGGCAGGTTATCCAAATTATAACTTAAATGAACCTTATGAGCCAAGTACGGATGAAATGAAAGAAGTGTGGGATACACTATCTGATAGTGATAAAACTAAACAAATGCAAGCAATGTGGAGAAATAAAGCCGTAGCAGATACATATGAGCCAGGATCTACTTTTAAGCTTTATACAGCATCAGCAGCATTGGAGGAAGGGATAGCTACACCTGATGAAGAAGGAGCATTTAATTGCACAGGAAGTATTGAGGTTGCAGGTGTTAGAATTAAATGTTGGAGATACTATAGACCACATGGTTCACAAAGTTTAAGAGAAGCTCTAATGAATTCGTGTAATCCTGTTTTTATAGGCTTAGGAGAGAAAATAGGAGTAAAAACTTATTATGAATACTTAAGAAAATTTGGATTTTTAAAAAAGACAGGTATAGATTTACCAGGAGAAGCTAGTAGTATATTTCTAAAAGAAGAAAAAGTAGGACCTGTTGAACTTGCAACAATTGCATTTGGTCAAAGATTTGAAATTACACCAATACAAATGATAACAGGCGTAGCGACGATAGCAAATGGTGGAACACATGTTAAACCAAGAATTGTTAAAGCAAAAATAGATAGTAAAACAGGAGAACGAATAGATATACCTGTTGAAAAAGAAGAAAATGTAATATCTAAAGAAACAGCAAATGATGTTCTAAGCATGATGAACACAGTTGTTGAAGTAGGGACAGGAAAAAATGCGCAAGTTAAGGGATATAGCATAGGTGGAAAAACTGGAACATCCGAAGATGGAGTAAATACAAATAAATATGTAACTTCATTTGTTGGTGTAGCACCAATTGAAGATCCACAAATCGTTTTATTAGTAACACTATATAATCCAACAGGAGAAGGAGGACATCAAGGAGGTGGAGTTGCAGCACCAATTGGAGGACAGTTATTTTCTGAAATATTACCATATATTGATGCTCAAAAAAATGAAGCTGCAGAAGTTGTAGAGGACATTGAGGTACCTAATGTAGAGGGACTAACAATAGAAGAAGCAAGGAAAATACTAAAAGAAAGTGGTTTAGATATAAATATTGAAAATGAAGAAGAAATAAACGAAAAAGAAACAATAATAAAAGAGCAGCTTCCTAAAAAAGGGATAAAATTAAAAAGTGGCACTAAAGTTATAGTAAATTATTAAATGTTATTTTAACAAAAGTTGTATAAATCTAATTTTACAAAGGATTGAACATAAATAGTTAATTTCTAGATTATGTATAATTACACATTAAAGTAGTCGAAAAAATGGTAAATAATAGTCAAAAAAACTGTAAAAAAGGTATACAAAACTTTAATTTAGTTATATAATGTAGACGATTAAAATCGGAGCATTGTATAATAGAAAGGATTTATTATGAAACTAAAAGAAATTTTAGTAGGGCTTGATAAAGTAAAAGCCAAAGGAGACTTAGACATTGAGATTCCAAACATATTGAGTAATTCAAAAGAAGTAAAAAAAGGAGATATGTTTGTTGTTATTAACGGTTTCGAATCTAACGGTGCTGAATATATAGGTGAAGCAATAAGTAATGGTGCAAAAGTAATAATGGCACAAACAGATATAAATAAAGAAGCTATTTTAAAAATTCCTGATGGAATTACAATAATTTTAGTAGAAAATGTAAGGCATGCTTTAGCAATTGTAGCATGTAATTTTTACAACAATCCATCGAGAAAATTTAAATTAATAGGTGTTACAGGTACAAAAGGAAAAACGACAACTACATTTATGATAAAAGATATATTAGAAAAACAAGGATTTAAAGTAGGATTAGTTGGTACTATTTGTACTTATATAAACGGTAAAAATTTAGGAGATAACGATAGAACTACTCCAGAAAGCTTAGAATTACAAAAAATATTTAGTATGATGGTGGAAGCAAAAACAGAAGTAGTTGTTATGGAAGTATCATCACAAAGTTTAAAATTATCAAGAGTTGATGGATGTGACTTTGACATAGGAATATTTACAAACTTTTCAGAGGATCATATAAGTGAAAAAGAACACCCAGATATGGAAGACTATTTTAACTCAAAAGTACAATTATTTAAAATGTGTAAAAGCGGATTTATAAATATAGATAACATATATACATCTCAAATATTAAAGTTAGTTCCAGGTTGTGATATTAAAACATATGGAATTGATAATCCGGCAAATTTACTTGCAAAAGATATTACTGTTACAAATACAACAGCTGATTTTAAAGTAAAAATTGGAGACAGAAATGAGAGAATAAAAGTTGGCATTCCCGGAAGATTTAGTGTATATAATGCATTAGCTGCAATAAGTGTAGCTAACAAGTTTGGTTGCAGTGTGGATAATATAAAAGAAGCTTTGCTAAACGTTAGAGTACCAGGTAGATGTGAGTTAGTAGATAATTCAAAGGAATTAAAAATTATGATAGACTATGCACATTCGCCAGAAAGTTTAGAAAATATTTTACAATCTGCAAAAGAATATACCTTAGGTAGAGTAATTTGTGTATTTGGATGTGGAGGAGATAGAGATGCTAGAAAAAGACCTATTATGGGAGAAATATCAGGTAAACTAGCAGACTATACTATTATTACTTCAGATAATCCAAGAACAGAAGACCCAGAAGAAATAGTAAAAGAAATAGAAACAGGAATAAAGAAAACAAAAGGAAAATATGAATGTATTGTAGATAGAAAAGAAGCTATAAAAACTGCAATAAAAATGGAAAAGAAAAACGATATTGTTATTATAGCAGGTAAAGGGCATGAACTTACTCAGGAAATAAATCATAAAAAATATCCTTTTGATGAAAGAGTAATTGTAAGAGAAATTATAGAAAAATAGTGACTACTAAGGAGGAAATATGGAATTTCAAACAAAAATAATATTGCTGTCATTTGCAATGACTGTAGTTTTAGCATTTATAATTATCCCTATTCTTAAAAAGTTAAAAATAGGGCAAATCGAAAGAGTAGAAGGACCACAATCACATTTAAAAAAACAAGGAACACCAACTATGGGTGGAATTATTATGATTATTGTAATCATATTAGTTGGAGCTATTATGTATATAGACTATGCAAGATCAATTGATGCAGGAGAAAAGCAAGTAGCACAAAACTTACTACCAATTATAGCTGTTACAGTTGGTTTTGGAATAATTGGATTAATTGATGACTTAAAAAAATTAATAGGCAAAAATACGGAAGGTTTAAAACCTGCTTATAAAATGATAGGACTTTTAATAGTATCTGTTGGTTTTTCTTTGTATTTAACAGAAATAATGCATTTTGAACCACAAATATACATACCATTTGTAGATGTTTACTTTACATTTCCAGTGTGGCTATATGTACCTTTTGTTGTCCTTGTATTTTTAGCAACAACAAATGCTATAAATTTAACAGATGGAATAGATGGTCTTTCAACAAGTGTTACTACAATAATATTAACATGTTTAACTATAATTAGTGTTATTTTTGGAGTAAAAGAAATTACAGTGTTTGGTTCAATATTAATAGGAACATGTTTAGGATTTTTATTATTTAATTTATATCCTGCAAAAGTTATGATGGGTGATACAGGTTCACTTCTATTAGGAGGAGCAATAGCAGGTATGGCAATATATTTAAAAATGCCATTACTATTATTAATTATAGCTTTAGTTCCAATATTAGAAACATTATCAGTAATAATTCAAGTTGCATATTTTAAGAAAACAGGTAATAGAATATTCAAAATGGCACCATTACATCATCATTTTGAATTGTCAGGATGGAGAGAAAATAAAATTGTATCAGTGTTTAGTATAGTAACACTAGTATGTTGTGCTTTAGGATTAATGGTAATATAAAGTTAGGTGGAGGATAGATGAAACAAAGAGTTAGTAAAACAAATAATTTCATAAAGAACAAATTTGATTTCATACTTTTTACTGTTGTAATTGTCCTACTAGCTTTAGGAATTATAATGGTACTTTCAGCAAGTGCTCCAACATCTTTAGCTGAAAATGGAAAGAGCTATACATATGCAGTAAGACAATTAATATTTGCAATTATTGGTGTAACTGCTATGATTATTATTTCAAAAATAGATTACCATATATACAAGAAATTCTATTGGCCAGCATATATTGTCTCTGTTGTAATATTACTTTTAGTTCTTGTACCAGGTTTAGGATCTGGTGCAAATGGAGCAACTAGATGGATAAGATGGCCAGTTCAATTTCAGCCATCAGAAGTCACGAAAGTTTTGTTAATTATATTTTATGCAGGTTACTTAGCTGACCATAAATCAGAGATTACAGACTTTTGGAAAGGATTTGTAAAACCATTATTATTTTTGTTACCACCATTTGCAATATTATTTTTTGTACAAAACCATTTAAGTGTTTGTATTGTTATTGGTGCAATTGTTGGAGTAATGATGATTGCAGCAGGAATAAGGATGCTATTTGTATGGGCAACTTGTGGAGCAGGAGCAGTGGGAATTGCTGGTTTATTATTAATAATGCAAGCAAAAGATTCTGGAGGTTTTAGATTAAGCAGAATACTATCATTTTTAGATCCATGGTCAGATCCAACAGGAGATGGATGGCAAGTAATACAGAGTTTCTATGCAATAGGCTCAGGAGGATTTTTTGGAGTAGGACTTCGGAGAAAGTAAACAGAAATTTTTGTACATATCAGAGCCACAAAATGACTTTATATTTTCAATTGTAGCAGAAGAACTAGGATTTATCGGATGTTTTGCAATTATAGCATTATTTGCTGTTCTAATCTGGAGAGGAATACTAACAGCAATGCGTGCACCAGATACTTTTGGAAGCCTACTAGCAGTAGGAATAACAACTTTAATAGGTGTCCAAGTAATTATAAATATCGCGGTTGTAACAGGTTTAATACCAGTTACAGGTATGGCTCTACCATTCTTTAGTGCAGGAGGAACAGCGCTAATGATACTTCTTGCTAGTATGGGAATTCTGCTAAATATATCAAGGGCTTGTAAAAAAGTATGACGAGAGGAATGATTAATAATATGAGAGTGATTATAGCAGCTGCAGGAACAGGTGGACATATAAATCCAGCATTAGCGATAGCAAATAAAATTAAACAGGAAGAGAAAAATTCTGAGATTATATTTGTAGGTACAGATAGAGGATTAGAAAATGATTTAGTACCAAGGGCCGGATATGAGCTAAAAAAAATTGATGCTTATGGATTTAATAGAAAAATATCTATAGATAATATTAAAAAAATGTATAAAACTTTTAAATCTATTGGTCAAGCAAAGAAAATAATAGAAGATTTTAAACCAGATATTATGATTGGAACTGGTGGATATATTTGTTTACCAGTTGGAATTGCTGCTAACAAATATAATGTGCCAATTGTATTGCACGAAAGTAACGCATTTCCAGGAATAGCGATAAAAATGTTAGCAAAAAAAGCAAGTACAATATTAGTGGGGTTTGAAGATGCAAAAGAACGAATTAAAAATGCAAAGAATGTAGTAGTTGTTGGAAACCCAAGTAAGGTAAAGAAATTAACTCTTACAGATAATCAGAAAGAGGAAGTAATAAAGAAAATTGGACTATCAGATATGTCAAAACCGATTGTATTAGTATTTGGAGGAAGTCAAGGGGCTCAAAAAATAAATGAAAGTTTTATAAATATAATAAGTAAAAAACTAAATGAAAATTATCAAATTATTTGGGCAACAGGACCAAGCCAATATGATATGATAAAGACAAAATTGCAAAGTTTAAACATTACCATTAATAACATTCCAAATGTAAAAATATTACCATACATATATAATATGGAAGAAGTAATGAATTGTGTGGATTTAGTTGTAAGTAGAAGTGGCGCAATGACAATAACAGAAATTTCTATAGTAGGAAAACCAAGCATATTTATACCATTTCCATATGCAACAGAAAATCATCAAGAATATAATGCGAAGGTATTAGAAAAAGTAGGTGCAGCCAAAATAATTTTGGACGCAAATTTAGATGATAATATACTAAATTCGACAATAAATGAAATAATTAGCGATAAAGAAAAAATGTGTCGAATGAGTGAAAACGCTCATGCGGTAGAAATTAAGAATGTAGAAGATAAAATCTATGTCGAATTATGTAAAATATTGGAGGCAAAAAAACATTGAAAAGTTCAAGATTATAATATATAGTGGGGATGTCGCGTTCGTAATTGCGTGGCATATAGGAAGGAGGAAACTGTATTGCATAATCTTAGAACATTTTTCGGAAAGACTACCATAAATAACGAAGATGCAGAAGACTTTAATTTCGATAAAATCTACTTGGAATATTATAAAAACAGAAACGAAGAAGAAATTGAAGACGATGAAAAGCCATATGGAGTAACAATAATAAAGAAAACGCAATCAGGAAAGATACTAGAGATAGAAGAAAAAGAAGTAACTAACATCATAAACAAAGAAAATGAAGCAGACAATATTTTGAAATTACTTGTAGCTTATAAGGTAACACCAATTGGTTTGGATGACGTTTTGCAAGATTTGGTAAGTTATTAAAATATGAAAGATTAGTAATTTAAGGTAAAACGATTTATATAAAATTATAAATCTTGTTTACTTGAAATTTCTAATCTTTTTTTATGTATACAAATAATAGAATAGTTAAGTATAGTTATTTTATATGCCTTGCTGGTCGCAACAACTTATCACAAAAATAAAAATTTTATTTTTATTTTTGTGGAAAGAAAGTTGCGTGAGTAGCACTCCGCTAACGCTACGTTTGGTCGCTGCGCGGCATTATAAAATAACTATACTTAACTATTCTATAAACATTCTCAAGAAAAAAGTCGAATTTACGGTCATCTTTTTTTTAGTATTACTTGCAAAATTATAAATTTTAAGCTATTATAATCTTTAGTTTTAAAAAAGGAGTTAAAATATGCCAGAAAAATTAATAATTGTTGAGTCACCTGCAAAGGCTAATACAATAAAAAAGTTTTTAGGTGGAAATTATAAAGTAATGGCCTCTATGGGGCATATAAGAGACTTGCCAAAGTCTAAATTAGGAGTAGATATAGAACATGACTTTGAGCCAGAATATATAAATATTAGAGGAAAGGGAGATTTAATAAAATCTTTAAAAAAAGAAGCAAAAAATGCTAGTAAAGTTTATCTTGCAACTGACCCCGACCGTGAAGGAGAAGCTATTGCATGGCATTTATCTCATATATTAGAAATACCACAAGATGCAGTATGCCGTGTTACATTTAATGAAATAACAAAAGAAACTGTACAAAAATCTATTAAAGAACCAAGAAAAATAGATATGAATTTAACAGATGCACAACAAGCAAGACGTGTATTAGACAGAATAGTAGGTTATAAAATTAGCCCTATTTTATGGAAAAAGGTAAAAAGAGGATTATCAGCAGGCCGTGTTCAATCGGTAGCAGTCAAATTAATTGTAGATAGAGAAGAAGAAATAGAAAAATTTATACCACAGGAATATTGGAATATATATGCTATTTTAATAGAACCAAAATCAAATAAGAAATTTGAAGCTAAATTTTATGGTAAAGATGGAAAGAAACTCGAAATAAATAACCAAGAAGAAGTAGAAAACATTTTAAAACAAATAGAAAATGGAAAGTATATAGTAGAAGATGTAAAAAAAGGAGAAAAGAAAAGGAATCCTGCACCGCCATTTACAACAAGTACAATGCAACAAGAGGCTTCAAGAAAAATTGGTTTTACACTTAAGAAAACAATGTCTGTTGCACAAGGATTATATGAAGGGGTAAAAGTGACTGAAAGAGGGACAGTTGGTTTAATTACATATATGAGAACAGACTCTACTAGGATTTCTGAAGAAGCAAGGCATGCCGCTAAAAATTATATAGAAGAAACATATGGAAAGTCATATTATGAAAATAGATATTATAAAACAAAACAAAATTCACAAGATGCACATGAGGCAATTAGACCAACTTATATAGATTTAACGCCAGAAAAAATAAAAAATGATTTAACACCTGACCAATATAAACTATATAGATTGATTTATAACAGATTTATAGCAAGCCAGATGTCAGCAGCAGTTTATGATACAGTTTCTGCAAATATAAATGTTAATTCATATAATTTTAAAGCAAATGGACAAACATTAAAGTTTAAAGGTTTTATGACTTTATATGTTGAAACAACAGATAGTGAACAAGAAGAAACAGATGAAAATATTCCAGAATTAGTTGTTGGACAAGAAGTTATAAAAGAAAAACTAGATCCAAAACAGAGCTTCACAGAGCCACCTCCAAGATACACAGAGGCAAGCTTAGTAAAAGCTCTAGAGGAAAAAGGCATAGGTAGACCAAGTACATATTCACCAACAATTACTACTATTTTAGATAGACATTATATACAAAAAGAACAAAAACAGTTAGTGCCTACTGAATTAGGAAAGGTAGTAAATACGATACTTACAGAGAATTTTACAGATATTATAAATGTAGAGTTTACTGCTAAAATAGAGGAAGACTTTGACGAAATTGCAGAAGGAAAAGAGCCTTGGAAAAAGGTAATTAGAGAATTTTATGGACCTTTTGAAAAAGAAGTAGAAAAGGTAGATAAAGAATTAGAACATGTTAAATTAGAAGATGAAGTAACAGATATACCATGTGAAAAATGTGGAAGAATGATGGTAATAAAATATGGTAGGTATGGAAAATTTTTAGCATGTCCAGGTTATCCTGAATGTAAAAATGCAAAACCTTTAGTAGAAAATATAGACGTACCATGTCCTGTATGTGGAGCAAAAGTACAAGTTAGAAGGACAAAAAGAGGCAAGAAATACTATATTTGTGAGAATAACCCTAAATCTTGTAATTATATATCATGGAATAAGCCAAAAGTGGGAGAAACATGGTCACCAGAAATAGAGAAAGAAAACCAAAAAGCAAAAAGAGCTACGAGAAAAACGAAAAAGACTAAAAGTAGTAGAAAAACTAAAAATAGCAAAGGCGACAAAACTACAAATTCTACTAAAACAAAGAAAAAATAAGTAAAGATAAAATTACATGCTAAAAATATTTTAATAAAACTAAAGATAAGAGAGCTTTATAAATAACATAAAGCTCTTTTGTTTGAATAGAAAACAAATAATGTGAATTTGACCATATATTCGCTTGTAAAAATAAATGAAATATTGTATAATACATATTTAGTAAATTATTAGGGGTAGTCGTATGATTTGGAATAATAATAAAATAGATGAGGAAGAAAATAAAAAGGTATTTAAACAGTTGATAAATACCTTTTTAACAGTAGAAAGTAAACAAATACAAAGCAACAAGAATTTAAATAATAATGTACACATTGAACCAACAATTTTTTATGACAAGTTTCATGGAACATTAAAAATAGAATTCAAAATTGGAAATACACAAATGTATAAACTAAAAAATGTAGTTGAATTTTATGATAGAATGATGAACCAAGAAGTTTATAAATATGGATCAAAGTTAGAATTTAATCATGTTAAAGAATCATTTGATGAAGATAGCATAAAACTATTAGAGTTTATACTAAAATATGCAGAAATTATAAAATATACAAACGAGGCTAACAATTTATACACAAGCTATGGAAAAAAATTAAATGAAGCAAATATTACAATTTCTAAATCAGCATTGGATGAAATGTTTGAAATATTAGATAATAAAACTGTAAAATTTGTCAGTGGGCAAGTAGAAACAAACATTAGATTTTTAACTGAAGAACCTAACATAAAATTGGAATTGTCAAAAACTAAAAGCAATGCTTATTCAATTACGCCTAATATAGATATTTATTCATATGACGTTATTCATGGAAAAAATTATATATATATATTATTAAAAGATGCATTATACAAATGTGACAAATTATATGAAAATACAATATTAAAGACACTAGATATATATAAGAAAAATTATACGGGAGAGATATATTTAAATACTGAAGAAGAACTAAAGGAGTTCTTTAGTATAGTTAATCCAAAACTAAAAAGATATGTAGAACTTAAAGATGTAGCAAGTGAGGAATTAGAAAAATATATTCCAAAAGAACTTGGAGTAAAAGTTTACTTAGATTATGACAATCAAAATAGAATTATTGCAGATATAAAATTTTGTTATGGTAAAGAAGAATTTAATCCATTAGTAAATCAAGAAATAAAAGAAGTAAGAAACATGGTCGCAGAAGATGAAGCGTTAGAAGTTTTAAGAAATAGTGGATTCATGCTAGATGTAAAAAATAATAGATTAATTTTAGTTGATGAAGAAAAAATATATGATTTTCTAACAAAAGACATAGAGTTATATATGAAAAAGTTTGAAGTGCTTGCAACAGATAACTTTAAAAACAGAGAAATAAAACCATTCAAAATAAATTCAATTGGTGTAAGATTAGAAAGTAATTTGTTAAATATTAATATAGAAGATATTGGTTTAGATATAAATGAAATTAGCCAAATTCTAGAAAGATATAAATTAAAGAAAAAATATTATAGATTAAAAGACGGAAACTATATTAATATAGCTGATAATAATGATATAGAATTATTATCTAATATGATTGATGGAATGGATATAAGATATAACGAAATAAAAGACGGAATAATTACTGTTCCGTTATATAGGGGAATTTATCTTGAAAACATATTAAAAAAATTAAAAAATACTAATATTATAAAAGATGAAAACTATAAAAAAATTGTTAATGACTTAGAAATAAAAGAAAATGACTATGCCAATGTAAATATAAAAGGATTAAATGCAGAACTAAGAGGATATCAAAAAGTAGGATATAGATGGCTAAAAAATTTAGACTATTATCACTTAGGTGGAATTTTAGCAGATGACATGGGATTGGGAAAGACAGTACAAATATTAGCTGTAATACTATCATATATAAATGAAAATGGCAAAGAGGCAAAGCCTTCTATAGTTATTTGCCCAAGTTCACTTTCACTTAACTGGCTTAATGAGGTTAAAAAATTTGCACCAAGTTTAAAATGTATTGCTATAGGTGGAAATGCTATACAAAGAGAAAAACAAATAGATAAAATACCATCATGTGATATTGTAATAACATCGTATGAACTTCTAAAAAGAGATATAGACTTATACAAAGAGAAAAATTATGAATTTAAATATGCTATTGCAGATGAAGCACAATATATAAAAAATAATAATACTCAAAATGCAAGAGCTATAAAAGTAATTAATGCAGAAACAAGATATGCGCTAACAGGAACACCAATAGAAAACTCACTATCAGAATTATGGTCAATATTTGATTATATAATGCCAGGATACTTATTTGGACACAAAAAATTTAAAGAAGAATATGAAACTCCTATAGTAAAAGACGAGGATGAAAAGGCAATGGAAAAGTTAAAACAACTAATAGAGCCTTTTGTACTAAGAAGAGTAAAGAAAGAAGTTCTGACAGAACTTCCAGATAAAACAGTAACAGTTTTATATAATGAAATGGGAGAAGAACAAAAAGCACTTTATAAATCGTATTTAGCTATAGCAAAAAAAGAAGTAAAACAAGAAATATCAGAAAATGGATTTGAAAAAAGCCAAATAAAAATACTATCACTTTTAATGAGATTAAGACAAATTTGTTGCCATCCATCGCTATTCTTATCAAATTATAAGGGCGAAAGTAGCAAATTAAACCAATGTATAGAAGTATTAAAAGATGCAATATCATCTGGACATAAAATACTACTATTTTCAGGATATACGTCAATGTTTGATATAGTAGAAAAGGAATTAAAGAAAAGCAATATAAATTATTTTAAGCTAACAGGACAGACAAAAGTATCAGATAGAGTTAATTTAGTTGATGAATTCAACACAAATCCAGATATAAAAGTATTTTTAATTTCTTTAAAGGCAGGAGGAACAGGACTTAACCTAACAGGAGCAGATATGGTAATACATTATGATCCATGGTGGAATATATCCGCAGAGAATCAAGCAACAGATAGAACATACAGAATAGGACAAAGAAATAATGTACATGTTTATAAAATGATAACAAAGGATTCTATAGAAGAAAAGATATACGAATTACAAAAGCGCAAGGAAAAATTAGTAGATAATATGTTATCAACTAAAACTACATTTATTAATAAACTTTCAGAAGCGGATATTATGAAGTTATTTGATTAAAAATATGAATATTAAGAAGCTTTGAGGAAAAAAGCGCATATTGCAGTCAATTGACCAGTGATATGTGCTTTTTATAGGTTATGATGTACATACTTTTCTATTTATGATAGAATAAAAAAGTAATATTAAAATTTTAATAGATGGAAAGAGGAAAATATGAAGGATTATATAACAATAATAGGTGGCGGTTTAGCAGGAACAGAGGCTGCATACCAAATTGCAAAAAGAGGAATAAAAGTAAAATTATATGAAATGAAACCAGAAAAATTTTCACCTGCACATAATAATAATAATTTAGCAGAAATAGTTTGTAGTAACTCTTTTAAATCAAATTTACACACAAATGCATGTGGACTTTTAAAAGAAGAACTTAGATTGTTAGATTCACTTTTAATAAGAATAGCAGATAAAACAGCCGTACCAGCAGGACAAGCCTTAGCAGTAGATAGAGAAAAATTCGCAGAAGAAGTGACGAAAGAAATAGAAAATATAGATAATATTGAGGTAATAAGAAGAGAAGTTGGACATATGCTTGTAGACAATACAGATGATATTATTATGACTGAAGTTCTAACAAGTGAACTAAAACAAATGGCGAATGATGGAATTGTAATTATAGCCACAGGTCCGCTAACTTCTGAAAAAATGTTTGAAGAAATATTAGACATTACCGGGAAAGATAATTTGTACTTTTATGATGCAGCAGCTCCAATAATAGATAAAAATTCAATAGATATGAATATTGCCTTTAATGGAAATAGATATGAGCAAGAAAGAGAAAAAGACGAGGATATAAATGTTTGGAAAAAAAGAATTGCAAACCAAGATAAAAGCTATATAAATTTACCTATGACTAAAGAAGAATATGAAAAATTTTGGAATGAACTTGTAAATGCAGAAGTGGTAGAATTGCACAATTTTGAAAAGCGAGAAATATTTGAAGGATGTATGCCAATAGAAATAATGGCAAAAAGAGGAATTGATACATTGCGTTTTGGACCACTAAAACCTGTAGGATTTACAGACTTAAGAACAGGAAGAAGACCATACGCTATTGTTCAACTAAGACAGGATAACTCCCAAGGAAATTTATATAATATGGTTGGCTTCCAAACAAATTTAAAGTTCGGTGAACAAAAAAGAGTGTTTAGATTGATACCAGGTTTAGAAAACGCAGAATTTGAAAAGTATGGAGTTATGCATAGAAATACATTTATAAATTCTCCAGAACTTTTAGACGATACATATAACTTAAAAAAGGATAATAACATATACTTTGCAGGACAAATTACAGGAGTAGAAGGATATGTAGAATCCATTGCATCAGGATTAGTTGTGGGGCTAAATGCTGCAAAAAAATATGAGATGAAATATGAAAATAATAAAATAAATAAATATAATGAATTTACTAAAGATGACACAAATATAAAAGGTAATAATCATAAAGTTATATTTCCAGAAGACACAATGATTGGAGCATTAACTAAATATATTTCAACTCCAAATAATAATTTTCAACCAATGAATGCAAATTTTGGTATTTTACCAGAGCTTTCTGAAAGAATTAAAGATAAAAAGGTGAAATACGGAAAATTAGCAGATAAAGCAATAGAAAGTTTAAAAAACAACATAATAAAAATATTACAATAATATAACAAAAGGATTATATTTTGATTACATTTCGAGAACTTTACATAAAATTATTGAAAAAATGATAGAAATATGGTAAAATATAGAATAGTGATATTATTTTATTATAAAAGGAGATAAAAGAATATGGGAAAACGTAAGATTGATAAATTAGAAAAAATGTATCAATTAATTGACTCAGAATATCAAAATGCTTCTGAAGACGAAATTAGAGCAGGACTTAGTAATGGAGATGGAGTATTAGAAAGAAATAATGAAGAAATTGAAAAATTTAATGAAGAAATTGAAAGATTAAAAGGAATAATAACCACTAAAAAACAATTAGTTGCTGCTTTGCAAGGAAAAGACGGGGCAGAAAAATCTCATAGAATTCAAAATGCTATAGCTGAGGCAGAAGCCGAAATACAAGAGGCAGAAGATAAAATAAAAAAGGCGGAAGATAAAATAAAAGAAAAAGAGTCTGAAAGTTCTACAATTAAATCAGGAAAAGCTAATTTAAGAGCATATAGTAAAAACAAAGATCAAATAAGACAAATTAGAGCTTTTAAAGAAAGCATAGCAAAAAAACTGCCAGCAGAAATTCAAAAAAGAGATGATAGTAAAGCTAAAATGGAAGCAGCAGAAGCTTCATTAAAAGATGCTAATAAAAAATTAGCAGACGAAAAGCTTACTATGGAAATGGATCAATATGAATATAATGCTTTATTAGAACAAAAAGCTACAGCAGAAAAAGATATAAAAGAGCAAACAGAAATCTATAAAAAAGCAAAAGATAGAATTTTAGAATTACAAACAAAAATGGGAAAATGCGACTTGGCATGGAAAACTTTATTTACAGGAAAATCATGGGATGATATTCAAAGAAGAGCGCTAGATCCTAATACAAAATTCATTAGACATGTAAAAGAAGATGAAAAATTAAAACCAGATGATGCCAAGAAACTTACTCCAGAAGAGCAAATGAAACAAGATATTGCGAGAACTGTTGATGAGGTAAGAGGAGAACAAGGAAAAAATGAAGGAGAAGGAAAAAATGATTTGCCAGCACCTACTCCAAAACATCCAACATGGGAAAAAATTAAAGGATTCTTCAAAAAAGCAGGTAATAAATTAAAAGAAATATTTGTCGGAGATGAAGAACCACAAAAACCGGACTATTCTAAAATGGATGATATACCAGCAGACAAAAGGGATCAATTCTTAGAAGAACTAAGAAGACATGTTGATAAAGAATACGGAAAAGAAGTAAAAGAGCAAAAAGAAGCTCAATATAGAGAGCAACATCAAAATAAACCAAAAGCAAATGAGTCACAAGGAAAAGATGAAAGATAAAATATTATAAAAACTAGGATATAGGCATTTGACTATATCCTAGTTTTTATCTAAAAAGATAGACAAAATTTTGATAAAAATTAAAAAAGGGCTACTAAGATATAGCTAAACTGATGCATAAGTTTGCAAAAATCAGTAAAATATGGTATTATAAAATATGTAAACCTTTAAAACCTAAATAAGACGAAAAGAGAGGAAGATGCATGATGAAAAAAGGTTTAGGTCGGGAACTCGCACAATCTGCTATTTCCGCCGTCATTATTTTAATGGGACTAGCAATCTTTTGGGTTGCGACCAAATTTGATTGGGTTCTCTCATGGTTTGGTGGAAATTGGCTGCCGTTTGTAATCGGCTTTGCTACGGATATGGTAAGGAGGGTTATTACCAACTTGCTTTTTGGCAGATATAATCGGCGCCATGAGGATGAAGAGGGAAAATAATTTTGCCGACAGTGGGTACCCATTGAGGGTACCCGTTTTTTTATTAAAAAATAGAAAATTTCTTGACTTAAAGCGTTAAAAATGATAAAATATAACCGTTAGTTTAAAATACGTGAATTGTGTATTTCCCTAACGGTTTTATTATTTTTAAGAAAAGAGGTGAAATTCAAGTGCCAACAATTAACCAATTAGTAAGAAAAGGAAGAAAAAGTTCTAGAGCTAAATCTACAGCTCCAGCTTTACAACATGGTTATAATTCAAGAAACAAAAGAGTTACAAATCAAAGATCTCCACAAAAAAGAGGAGTATGTACTGTTGTAAAAACTGTAACACCTAAGAAACCAAACTCAGCTTTAAGAAAAGTTGCCAGAGTTAGACTTTCAAACGGATATGAAGTTACTTCATATATACCGGGTATAGGACATAACTTACAAGAGCACAGTGTTGTTTTAATAAGAGGTGGAAGAGTAAAAGACCTTCCAGGTGTTAGATATCATATAATTAGAGGAACACTAGATACAGCAGGAGTTAAAGACAGAATGCAAGGACGCTCTAAATATGGAGCTAAAAAACCAAAAAAATAATATTATTCAATAATATTAAAATTAAAACTAGTGCTTGTAATACTTACTAAATTTAATGCACTTGAATTTAGAATAGATTATATGCACTATGCGGAAAAATTAAAAAGTTTTTCAGAGTACCAAAAACAGGAATAAAACATAATAAATTTAAATTTGTAAATTTATTAATGTAAGTACTGATAAATTAAAAAGGAGGGAAGAATAGTGCCAAGAAAAGGATATATAGCAAAAAGAGAAGTTTTACCAGATCCAATATACAATAGCAAAGTTGTTACAAAATTAATAAACAATGTTATGTTAGATGGTAAAAAGACAGTTGCTCAATCAATAGTTTATGATGCGTTTGACATTATAAAAGAAAAAGAGCAAAAAGATCCATTAGAAGTTTTTGAAGCTGCACTTGAAAATGTAATGCCTGTTCTTGAAGTAAAAGCTAGAAGAGTAGGTGGAGCAACATATCAAGTTCCATTAGAAATTAGACCAGAAAGAAGACAAACTTTAGGTTTAAGATGGTTAGTTAAATATGCAAGAACAAGACATGAAAAAACAATGGCTCAAAAATTAGCTAATGAAATTATGGATGCTGTAGCTGGAAACGGTGGAGCATTTAAGAAGAAAGAAGATATGCATAAAATGGCAGAAGCTAATAGAGCATTTGCTCATTACAAATTCTAAAATTTTAATTATAAGCTACGTCTAACTGCGTTAACCATCGCTTAAAATTTTTTTATGGTGTACCTTAGTACTATCTCAAAAATTTTAGCTCGGTTGCCTTGTTATACTTGCTTCCAATTAAAATTTCAAAAGCAAGTATTGCTTTTGAATGAAATTTAAATAAAACATTTTACGAAAAAAAAGAAGGAGGATAAAAAAGTGGCTGGAAGAGAATTTCCTTTAGAGAAAACAAGAAATATAGGAATAATGGCCCATATAGATGCAGGAAAGACAACAACAACTGAAAGAATTCTATTTTATACGGGTAAAACTCATAAAATAGGAGAGGTTCATGAGGGAGAAGCTACTATGGACTGGATGGTTCAAGAGCAAGAAAGAGGTATAACAATTACTTCTGCTGCTACAACTTGCCAATGGTTAGGACATAGAATAAATATAATAGATACTCCTGGACATGTTGACTTTACTGTAGAGGTTGAAAGATCTTTAAGAGTACTTGATGGTGCTGTTTGCGTATTCTCTGCAAAAGATGGTGTACAACCACAATCTGAAACAGTTTGGAGACAAGCAGACAAATATCAAGTTCCAAGAATGGCATATGTAAATAAAATGGATATAACAGGTGCTAACTTCTTAAATGCTGTAGAGCAAATGAAGAAGAGATTAAATACAAATGCTGTTCCAATTCAACTTCCTATAGGTGCAGAAGATGTATTCAAAGGTATAGTTGATTTAATAAAAATGAGAGCATTTATTCATAAAGATGATTTAGGAAAAGAAATTGAAGAATGTGATATTCCTGAAGAATTAAAAGCTCAAGCTGAAGAATACAGAACCAAAATGGTTGAAGCTGCTGCTGAACAAGATGATGAGTTAATGATGAAATATCTTGACGAAGGAGATCTTACAGAAGCAGAAATTAAGAAAGGACTAAGAAAAGGAACTTTAGCAAATAAATTAGTTCCTGTAGTATGCGGTTCTTCTTATAAAAATAAAGGTGTACAAGAACTATTAAATGCAATAGTTGATTATATGCCATCACCTTTAGATATACCACATATTAAAGGTGTAGACCCAGAAGGTAACGAAGTAGAAAGAAAAACTGACGACAAAGAGCCTTTTGCAGCATTAGCATTTAAAATTGCAACAGACCCATTTGTTGGAAAACTTTGCTTCTTCAGAGTATATTCTGGTACATTAGATGCTGGTTCAACAGTATTAAATGCAAATAAAGATAAAAAAGATAGAATAGGTAGAATTCTATTAATGCATGCAAATCACAGACAAGATATTGAAAAAGTATATGCTGGAGATATTGCTGCAGCAGTTGGATTAAAAGAAGTATCTACAGGTGATACACTTTGTGATCCAGCACATCCAGTTATATTAGAATCAATGGAATTCCCAGAGCCTGTTATTGATATAGCTATTGAGCCAAAAGATAAAGCTAATAGCGAAAAAATGGGTATAGCTCTTGCAAAACTTGCAGAAGAAGACCCAACATTCAAAACATGGACAGACCATGAAACAGGACAAACAATTATAGCTGGTATGGGTGAGTTACACTTAGACATAATTGTTGACAGATTAAAGAGAGAATTTAAAGTTGAATGTACAGTTGGTAAACCACAAGTTTCTTATAAAGAAACAATTAGAAATAAAGTTAAAGTTCAAGGTAAATTCATTCGTCAATCTGGTGGACGTGGACAATATGGTGATGTTTGGTTAGAAATGGAACCATTAGAGCCAGGTAAAGGTATAGAATTTGAGAGCAAAATCGTTGGTGGTGTTGTTCCAAAAGAATATATCAAACCAATTGAAGAAGGAGTTAGAGAAGCAGCTGAAAGTGGTATACTTGCTGGATATCCAGTAATAGACTTTAAAGCAACTCTAGTAGATGGTTCTTACCATGAGGTAGACTCATCAGAAATGGCCTTCAAAATTGCTGCATCTATGGCATTTAAAGAAGGATGTAAACAAGCTAAATCTGTTTTACTAGAACCTATCATGAAAGTTGAAATAACAGTTCCAGAAGAATACATGGGAGATGTTATTGGAGATGTAAATGCTAGACGTGGTAGAATGGAAGGAATGGAAGCTAAGAACGGAAGCCAAGAAATAAGAGCATTTATTCCATTATCAGAAATGTTTGGATATGCTACAGACTTACGTTCAAAAACACAAGGAAGAGGAACATATGCAATGGAACCATCACACTATGAAGAAGTTCCAAAATCTGTATTAGAAGCAATTGTTGCTACAAGAGGTAAAAAATCTGAGTAATCAATAATGCATATAGTTTAGATCAAAATATATAAAACTATTAAACTTTTAAAATTTGAATAGTTAAAAGATTTTGGTAAAAACTATTGCAAAATAAGTAAAAGTGTTATAAAATGCTTATACAATTTAATATTGATATTAATTTTAAAAAATAAAAAAAGTTAATTTAAGGAGGAATTTTAAATGGCTAAAGCAAAATTTGAAAGAACAAAACCACACGTTAACATTGGTACAATCGGACATGTTGACCATGGTAAAACAACAACAACAGCAGCTATTACAAAATATTTAGCATTAAAAGGTCAAGCTAATTATGAAGCATACGATCAAATCGATAGTGCTCCAGAAGAAAAAGCAAGAGGTATTACAATCAATACAGCTCACGTAGAGTATGAAACAGATAAGAGACACTATGCACACGTTGACTGCCCAGGACACGCAGACTACGTAAAGAACATGATTACAGGTGCTGCACAAATGGATGGTGCAATATTAGTTGTTTCTGCAGCTGATGGACCAATGCCTCAAACAAGAGAGCATATCTTACTTGCAAGACAAGTTGGAGTTAAATATATCGTTGTTTACTTAAATAAATGCGATATGGTTGATGATCCAGAATTATTAGAATTAGTTGAAATGGAAGTTAGAGACTTATTAACAAGTTATGGTTTCCCTGGAGACGAAATTCCAGTTATAAAAGGTTCATCTTTAAAAGTACTAGAAAGTACATCTAAAGATCCTAACGATCCAGTATATGCTCCAATTAAAGAATTAATGGATGCAGTTGATAGCTATATCCCAACACCAGATAGACCAGTTGATCAACCATTCTTAATGCCAATTGAGGATGTTATGACAATCAGTGGTAGAGGTACAGTTGTTACAGGTAGAGTAGAAAGAGGAACAGTTAAACTTCAAGATGAAGTTGAAATAGTTGGTCTTTCTAAAGAATCTAAGAAAACAGTTGTTACAGGTGTTGAAATGTTCAGAAAAACATTAGACCAAGCTGAAGCTGGAGATAACATCGGAGCTCTATTAAGAGGTATTCAAAGAGATGAAATCGAAAGAGGACAAGTATTAGCAAAACCTGGAACAATTCATCCACATACAAAATTCACAGCACAAGTATACGTTTTAACTAAAGAAGAAGGTGGACGTCATACTCCATTCTTTAATGGATATAGACCACAATTCTACTTTAGAACAACAGACGTTACAGGTGTTATCGAATTAGAAGCTGGAACAGAAATGGTTATGCCAGGAGATAACGTAAACATGACAATCGAACTTATTACTCCAATCGCTATCGAAAAAGGATTAAGATTCGCTATTCGTGAAGGTGGAAGAACAGTAGGTTCAGGAGTTGTTTCTGATATCTTAGCATAATAAATGCTTTAAATAAAAAAGAGCAAGGACTACATTAAATTGTAGTACCTTGCTTTTTTATTTATTGATAATGTTTTTTGCTATAATAATGTTTTTAGCTATAAATTGTAATTTTCATACAAAAATAATTTATAAATTGAGCGGAATAAATTGACTTTTGGTGCGTTTAATTATATACTAATAACGTGTTTACGAAAGATAATAACAATTTAAAATAAAATAAGGAGAGATTTCTTTTATGAAAACACTAAAAAAAGTACTATTAATTATAGCAATATCTGCAGCAGTAGTATCATTTTCAAATATATCAAATGCAGCTACAGTAAAAGTTACAGGAGACACTTTAAATGTAAGAAGAGAAGCATCAACTTCTTCAGATGTAATTGCCATGCTTTCAAAAGATGTGGAATGTGAATTACTTGGAGAAGAGGGAGATTTTTACAAGATAAAATATCAAAATTATACAGGTTTTATTAGCAAACAATATGCCGAAATAATTGGAGATGGTAATGAATCTACTTCTACAGAAAATAATACAAATGCAGATAACGAAGAAAATACAGAGAATAATCAGAATACAAGTAGTGAGCAAGAAAATACGGCAAGTAATGAAAATACATCAAATACTGTAGAAAGCAATTCAAGTAATGAAAATATAGAAAATAATACAGATGCTACAGAAAATAGTGGTATAGCAACTGAAAAAACATTATCTAAAAATACAGATATTAGAATTTTACCTTTAATATATGCTAGTATATTAGAAAATAGTAAAGAAGATATAACAGTATTAGTAATTACAGAAATTAATGGATGGTCATATATTCAGACAGATGAAATAAACGGATGGGTAAGAACAGATAGACTAAATGCAGAAGGTGGAACAAATCAAAGTAATCAATCTAATAATCAAAATAATCAAACAACTTCAACAGAAACAAATGAGGGAACTACTTCAGAATATACAGAAAAAACGGGTTATATAAATGAAGAGTACGTTAATGTTAGAAGTGGACCAAGTACAGAGGATAGAATTATAAAAGTGTTAGCTCTAAACGCAGAAGTTACAATTACTGGTGAAGAAGGAACTTGGTATAAGGTAAGATCTGGAGAAGATGAAGGATATATTTCCAAAGAATTTGTATCTGAAACAAGGAGAGAAACAGTATCTAGAAGTTCTGAAGTAAGAACCGCTAATAGTACAACTTCAGAGGAAAGCACTTCAGAAAAAGAAGAAGTACAAAGTGAAACAAGTAATGAGAGCACATCAACTAAAGATGATAACTCTACAAAGGGAGAAGAAGTTGTAGCATATGCAAAACAATATTTAGGATATCCATATGTATATGGTGCAGCTGGAAGTAGCAGTTTTGATTGCTCTGGATTTACAATGTATGTATATAAACATTTTGGAATAAGCTTGCCACACGGGGCAACATCACAATCTAAATATGGAACAAAAGTTAGTAAAAGCAATTTAAAGGCTGGGGACATAGTGTTTTTAACAGATTATGAAACTGGAGTAGGAATAGGGCATTGCGGTATATATGTAGGAAGTGGGAATTTTATTCACGCATCAACTACAGGATATAAAGTAAAAATATCTAGTTTAGACGGAGAATATGCAGGAAGATTTTATTCAGCAATTAGGCTTATATAAAACAACAATAAAATGAGCACAAAAACGTATAGATAACTACATGTAGATAATTACGCATAAATAATTAACAAAAGTATGTTGAATTTGAATATAAAATAATTAAAAATGGGGGCAGTAAGGAGGCTAATATAAAAAGACCAATCTGTATTGTCACTATTTTTTTTATATTGGAAATATTAGTGGGGCTATATTTTAAAAATATAGTCTTTTCTTTGCGGTACTTTATATATTCATATTATAAATAAACATTATGAGGAAACTTATCAAAATCTAGCTAATGAAAATGGACAATATTGTACAGCAATTGTTGTTTCAGAAGGAGAAAAAAAAGAATATAAGGATGTTTATGAGATTGAAATAGGAGAAATTAAATTATTATTAAATTTAAAAAAGTCTAAAGATAAAAATATAAAATTATCATATGGAGATAAAATAGGATTTTATTTAGAATATGAAAAGCCGAGTAGTGCAAGAAACTATATGGGGTTTGATTATAGTAGTTACTTAAAAACAAAGAAAATCTTTGGAACAGTGAATGTAAAAACTGAAAATATAAATATAATCTCAAGTGATAATACAAATATTATTTTAAACAAAATATATAAGCTAAGGTATACTATGAAAAATCAAATTAGTAAATTACTACCAAAAGAAACAGCAGGACTATGTTTAGGGATGCTAATAGGAGATACAAGCAGTATCAATGAAAATTTACAAGAGGACTTTAGAGATAGCAATTTATCACATATTTTAGCAGTTTCTGGAGCTAATGTATCTTATATAATAGTTAGCGTTACATATATCTTTAATAAAATGTGTTTTAGAAAAAAACTTTCGAAAATAATAAGTATATTTCTACTATTTTTATTTATGTTATTAACAGGTTGTACATCATCTGTGAATAGAGCATGCATTATGGCAATATTAATGTTAATAGCAGATCTTTTATACAGAAAAAGTGATGTATATAATAATTTAGCTATATCAGCATTAATTTTGCTAATTATAAATCCATATAGCATATTAGATATAGGATTTCAGCTTTCTTATATGGGAACAATAGGAATTGTTTTTTTGCATGATAAAATAAATAATTTTATAAAGACAAATAATAAAATTTTAAAATATTTTTTAGAAATGTTTTATGTTACAACTTGTGCTAATGTCGCTATAATTCCGATTATGATGTTTCATTTTAATTCAATTTCTCTTACATTTTATTTTTCTAACATATTAGCAGGACCAATATTAGGAATTATAGTGGTAATTGGTTTTATAATGTTTTTTATATCTTTAATTTTTATTCCACTAGCCACTCCGATTGCATTTATTTTAAATATAATGTTAAAATTTATTATTAAAATAGCAGAAATTACTGCAAGTATTCCTTTTTCTAAAATACTCATTACAACGCCTAGTATATTTTTTATTGCTATTTGGTACATAATAATTTTTTTAATAGTTTATAGAAAAAAGGTAAAAGAAGTTTATTTAAAAAATAAAAGAAAAATTAATGTAATCGTTAGCATCACACTAGTTGTTCTTATAATTTTAAATTTAGTAATAAATATAAATAGACCTTTAAAGATTTATTTTATAGATGTTGGACAGGGAGATTCATGTTTAATTGTTACACCTTCAAATAAAAGAATATTAATAGATGGAGGAGGAAGCGAATTTGGAAGCTTTGATGTAGGTGAAAAAATATTGACCCCATATTTGCTAGACAGAAAAATAAAAAAACTAGATTATATAATAATTTCACATTTTGATAGCGATCATGTAGGAGGAATACTTAATGTTATACAAAATATAAAAGTTGATAAAATAATTATTTGTAAACAATGGAAAAATTCTGAAAATTATAAGAAGTTTTTAAATATAATTAAAGAGAAAAAAATAGAGGTATATGTAGTAAAAGATAAAAACAAAATAGAAATAGAGCAAGATACATTTTTTTATATATTACATCCTACAGGAGACTTAATAAGTGATAATATACTTAATAATAATTCAATTGTAATGAAATTTTGCTATAAAAATTTTAGTATGCTATTTACAGGTGATATAGAAGAAATAGCAGAAAATGAATTGATAAAAAGATATGAAAATAGTAATATTTTAAGATCTACAGTTTTAAAAGTTGGACATCATGGTTCAAAAACTTCAAGTACAGGAAGCTTGTTAAATAAAGTAAAACCTAAGATTGCATTAATTGGTGTTGGTAGCAAAAATACATTTGGACATCCTAACAATGGAGTCTTAGATAGACTAAAAAAGTTGAAATGTAAAATATATAGAACAGATTTAAATGGAGAAATAATATTAACAATAGATAAAAACTCTAAAATACATATAAATACAATGTTTTAAATTAATGTATAAAATTAACAAAATTATTTCATAATAATAGTAATTATATATTTTAAAAGATTTAGCCTAAATGCAATCTGAATTAGTTTTAATGTAATAACATTAAATAATTATATTTAATAATAAGAATGCATGAGGCTATGAGAAAGGAAATTGAATTTTATATCAAGGTGATATTATGAAAAAATGGATAATAATTGCTATTTGTGTATTATTTTTGTTAGGAGTAGGCATTGTTTTTGCAATAGTTCAGAGTAATAACGAAACAAAAGGAACAGAGCTAAAAGAAACAACAGAGCTTGCAAGTAATAGCGTTAATGAAGTCAATACTATAGAGACATCAACAAGAGAGACAAAAATATCTCCAAATGCCAAAATTATAAAAAAAGAATATTATAAAAAGTGTGATCATTTAAAAAGAGAAGTAGAAGATGTACCAATAAAACTTATCAACAAAAATGAAGAAGATGTGGAAAACACATATCCAGATTGGAAAATTGAAGGTTATTCACCAAATGAAATTGTAATTTATAAAGAATATGATGGCATTTGTGGAGAGCATTATATTGTAAAAGAACATAATGGAGTTCTAGGAATATATAAACTAAGCACAACTGGAGAAGAAATATTTGAAAGAGATACAGAAATTCAAACACAATATTTACCGGAAATTGATATATTGAAATTAAAAGAAGGAATAACAGCAGTAGGACAAGCAGAACTTAATAGTGTGTTAGAAGATTTTGAGTAATAAGAAGTTGGTATTTAAAACATATATCACTAAAGAATAAGCAATAAGTAATTTTTAGGTACCGTGCAGCGACCAAACGTAGCGATAGCGAAGTGCGATTGGAGCAACTTTCTTTCCATTAAAATAAAAATATAATTTTTATTTTAATGATTAGTTGTTGCGACCAGCAAGGTACAAAAAATTACTTATTGCTTATTTTACTAAATATAGAAAATAAAGTTAAATACCAATTTCTTATTTATTTTGTAACTTAAAATCTTCTTTTTTAATATATCCTTTTTTAGTAAATGTAAGGAAATACATTACTAAAGAAAAGATTGATGAAGCCAAAGCTAAATAATAAATATATTGTGCAAAGTTTGGAAGCACTGGAAGTGAATTTTCTATTGTTACTGTAGTGTTCCAGTATGAAATAAAGCAAGAGCATACAATTGCAATAAAGAATAATACAGTAGCTAGTTTTCCAAACCATTTACTAGAAACCACTACATCTCTTCCATATAGGAAAGATGCTCCAGCTATCATTATAGCTTCTTTAGCAATTACTATTGCTAAAATCCATACAGGTATTAAATCTTTAATCATTAAAGTTGCAAGCACGGAAATTTGTGTTAATTTATCTGCAAGAGGATCCATAAGCTTTCCAAAGTCTGTTATGAAATTAAACTTTCTAGCAATTGCACCATCTACAACATCGGTTATTCCAGATAAAATAAATAGTATAACTCCTATAATATATTGATTGGTTGCTAAAAAATATATTATGAATGGAATCAATAAAAATCGTATTATTGTTAAAATATTTGGTACGTGTTTAAACATAAATTTCTCCTATTTTACAGTATATTTTAATTTGTTATTAATAGTATCAATATCTACTAAAACTATTTGACCATTTAATAATTCAGATCTTAATATCATATCAGAAAGTTCGTCTTCAACATATCTTTGGATAGCTCTTCTTAAAGGTCTAGCACCATACTTAATGTCAGTTCCTTTATTAAGTAACCACTTTTTAGCCTCTGTACTTACTTCCATAGATATATCTTTATTAGATAAAGCTTTTCTAGTATCATTTAACATTAAATCTGTTATTTGTAGTAATTGATCATGAGTAAGTTGTTCAAATATTACTATTTCGTCAACTCTATTTAAAAACTCAGGTCTAAAAGTTTCTTTTAAACTATCTAATATTTTATTTTTGCTAGCTGTACTTCCACCAAAACCAATTGAATTTGTGTTTGTATTTGATCCAGCATTTGAGGTCATTATAATTATAGTATTTTCAAAACTTATAGTATTTCCTTGAGCATCTGTTAAACGACCATCATCTAATACTTGTAGTAAAATATTAAATACATCAGGATGTGCTTTTTCAATTTCATCAAATAATATAATAGAATATGGGTTTCTCTTAACTTTTTCAGTTAATTGACCAGCATCATCATATCCAACATATCCTGGAGGTGAACCAATTAATTTTGATGTTGAATGGCTTTCCATATATTCTGACATGTCAAGTCTTATAATAGAATTTTCATTTCCAAACATCTCATAAGCTAAAGATTTAGCAAGTTCTGTTTTACCTACACCTGTTGGTCCAACAAAGATAAATGAAGGCGGTCTTTTGGTACTTTTTAAACCAGCTCTATTTCTTCTTATAGCTCTTGCAACTGCTGCAACAGCCTCATCTTGTCCAATAATTCTTTTATGCAAATTAGTTTCTAGATTTAATAGTTTTTGTGTTTCTGCTTCTGTAATCTTAGTAACAGGTATTTTAGTCCAGCTTTCAATTACTTCTGCAATATCTTGAACAGTAAGATTTTTTAGTTTTACTTTCTTATTAAGCGCTTCAATTTGCTCTGTTAAGCTACATTCTTTAGCTTTTAGCTCAGCTGCTTTTTTATAATCTTCTGTAGAATCAGCAAGTGCAGCTTCTTCTTTTTCTTCTTGAACAGAAGTCAATTGGTTTTTCAAAACTTCTAATTGATATAATTCTTTATTATTTAAGTTTATTCTAGAGCAAGCTTCGTCCAAAATATCTATTGCCTTATCTGGCAAGAATCTGTCATGAATATATTTTTCAGACATTTTAACAGCTTGTTCGATAACGTCATTTGAGATTTTTACTTTATGAAAATCCTCATAATACTTTTTAATTCCTTTTAAAATTTCAATTGCGTCATCTGCAGATGGTTCTTCAACTATAACAGGTTGAAATCTTCTTTCTAAAGCACTATCTTTTTCTATATATTTTCTATATTCTTTTAAAGTAGTAGTTCCTATTAATTGAATTTCTCCATTAGAAAGAGAAGGCTTTAAAATATTTGCAGCATTCATAGAATGTTCCGCATCACCAGCGCCAATAATGTTATGAATTTCATCTATAACTAAAATTATATTTCCTAAATTTTTGCATTCATCAATTATAGATTTCATTCTAGCTTCAAATTGTCCTCTAAATTGAGTACCAGCGATAACAGCTGTCATATCTAATAAATATACTTCTTTATTTAATAATTTAGCAGGTACTTTACCTTCTGCAATTCTAATTGCTAAACCTTGAGCTATAGCTGTTTTACCAACACCTGGTTCACCAATTAAACATGGATTATTTTTAGAACGTCTATTTAAAATTTGGATAATTCTTTGTATTTCCTTATTTCTTCCTATAACAGCATCTAATTGACCATTTCTAGCTTTGTTAGTAAGATTTGTTCCAAAGGTATCTAAAGATTTTCTCTTTTTATTTTTTTTGTCTACTTTAATTTTCTTTCTTTCACTTGAACTTGAAGAACTATCTTCTTGCTGCTCTTCGGCATTTCCTTCAGACATACCAAACATATTAGAAAAAATTGATCCTAAAGGTATTGCACCAAATCCAGCAGATTGGTTATCACTATTTTCTGAACTATTAGCGTCTATTTCATTAGCATCTTTAGAAAGAACTTCTGGATTTATTTCAGACAAATTCATATTTTCTGTCATATCTTTAAACATTTCTTCAAATTGATTAGTCATATCATTTAAGTCTTTCTCAGTTAAATTTGCTTGCTTCATTAAAGTATCAAAAGGGTTAATTCCCATTTTCTTTGCACAATCGTAACAAAGACCTTCTAATTCTTGTTTCCCTTCACTATTCTTTTTATTTATAAAAACTACTGCAGTATTTTTCTTACAGTTTGAACATAACATAATTAATTATTCTCCTAACTTATTTAATATATTTTTATACATTATAATAATACCGCAAAATTGCGATATAGTCAATTTAATTTGTATTTTTCGAAATAAAATGATATAATATAAATGTATCTCTAATATTTTAACACAAATTAGTCACAAATGGCTAATATTAATAAATTTTTAAAGATTTTATTGAAAGGACGAAGGCAAAAATGAAAAAGCCAATAATATTATATGTGGTAATTACAATAATTTGCATTATTGCATTAATAATGGGTATATACTATCAATTCTTTAGGCAAGACACTCAATCTGCTGGAACTCAAGGAAATATATTACCGGATAGATCTGAAGAAGATACTATTCAAACCCAAGAAGAGTTAAAAGCAGAGTTTAATGCATTATTTACAAATAAATTAGATAAAAAAGGGTTTAATACAGCAAATATAGAAAAAGTAGATTCAAGTAAAGACATAATATATCCTATTACTATGGTGAACAATGAAGCTTCATATGAAATGGACCTTAATATACCAGTATTTAATATTGCAGGAGATATACCTGCTGAATTTAATAATACTACTCAACAGACTTTTATAAATAAAGCAAATCAAATTATCACAGGAGAAAATAATAGTTCACAAAATCAAAGTGCAAACCAAAATACTAATAGTACTACAAATAGTGAAACTACAAATACTACAACAAGTGAAACAAACACAATAACTATAGATACAACAACTAGTACTAGATCATTATATGACGTTAGTTATCAAGCATATATAAATGGAAACATATTATCTGTAATAATTAAATCTTCATTAAAAGAAGGAAGTAATCCTCAAAGAGTTATTGTTCAAACATATAATTATAACTTAGCTACAAAACAAAGTATTGAGTTATCAGATATTATAGGACCTTATGGATTAACCGAAGATGAAATTAATGCACAGATTAAAGAAGTTACTCAAGAAGCTAGCGCTCAGGAAGAAGTTTTAGCAAGTGCGGGATATGAGACATATAAAAGAGACTTAGAAAATCCTATTTATCAAATTGAAAACATTCATACATTCTTTTTAGGAGCAAACGGAGAATTATATATAATATTTGCATATGGTAATAACTATTATACTTCAGAAATGGATATCATAAAGATGAATACATATCCTGAAATAGGAAATAGTACAAATAACACGCAGACACAAAATTCTAATGAAGTAGTTAATAATGTAAATGAACAAAATACTGACCAATAAGAATAAACATTAAAAGTATAAGAATTAAAATAAAAATTTTAAAAAGTGGAGGGACTATACAATAGTTCCTCCATTTACGTGTATAATTTGACCAGTTACATATCTAGAATCATCTGAAGCTAAATACAAATAAGCAGGTGCAACTTCGAAAGGTTCGCCAGCTCTTTTTAAAGGTACATCTTTGCCAAATGTTTCAACTTTTTGTTCATTAGAAGTAGAAGGAATAAGTGGTGTCCAAATAGGTCCTGGAGCCACCGCATTTACTCGGATTTTCATATCTGCTAAAGAAAGTGCAAGAGACCTAGTAAAACTAACTATAGCACCTTTGGTTGCAGAATAATCTATTAAATTTTCTTTACCAGCAAAAGCAGTAATTGAAGCAGTATTTATAATAGTTGAATTAGCCATTAAATGTGGAATAGTAGTTTTAGTTAGATAAAAGTATGAATAAAAATTACTTTCAAATGTATTTACTAATTGTGAAGCGGTAATATCTAATATACTATTTTGTGGAAATTGAACAGCGCAGTTGTTTACTAAAATATCAATTTTACCAAATGCATTTATTGTATTATCTACAACAAACTTTGAACATTTTTCATTTTTTAAATCCCCTTCTATAATAATACAACGTCTACCTAACTCCTCTACACGGCTTTTAGTATATTGTGCATCTTGTTTTTCATTTAAATAAACAATAACAATATCTGCTCCCTCTTTAGCAAATAAAATCGCAATAGCTCTGCCAATTCCACTATCTCCACCAGAAATAAGAGCAACTTTGTTCTTCAGCTTGCTTGAAGGAACATAGTCGGGGTCTTCGAAAATAGGAGCTGGATTCATTAAATATTCCATACCAGGTTGAACATTTTGATGTTGAGCAGGAAATGTAATTGGCATTTTACAATTTTCATCTTTATAACCGAGATATTTACGTTCAGGATACATATAAAACTCCTTTCTAAAATTAGTTATACATAAAAATTATACCCATAAATAAAATAAATATGCTTATGGAATATAAATTACTTATACCTAATGCTAATAAATGATTTATATAGAAGCAAAAAATAGTTTACAAAAAAATGAAAATTGGATATAATAGGAAAAAATAATAACGTAAGAGAAAGGAATTTGCAATGAAAATAGGTATTGCTTTATCAGGTGGAGGAGTAAAAGGTGCAACTCATATAGGGGTACTAAAAGCATTAGAAGAAAATAATATAAAAATTAATGCTATAGCAGGTACAAGTATTGGAAGTGTAATAGCAGCTTTGTATGCAATTGGATATAATACAGATGAGATTTTTAAACTTATTAAATATTTTGCAAAAAGTATATTAAAAGCGGATCCAAAATATTTATTAACAGGTTTTAGGTCAACTAAAAGTATATTCGGAACAGGTTTTATTTCAGGAGAAGCAATAGAAGACGCAATAGATGAATGTGCAAGATTGAAAGGCGTAAAATATATAAAAGATTTAAAAATGCCAATAGCAATACCAACAGTAGATATAAAAGAAGGAAAAGAATATGTATTTACAAATAGAGAAATAGATAAAACTAAGAAATTAACAAAAGTTGAAGGAAAAGATGGGGAATATACAACTACAACAGAGACAGATAAAATACAATATATAACAGATATGGAAATAGGAAAGGCTGTAAGAGCAAGTTGCAGTTATCCAGGAATTTTTTCTCCATTTGAATATGAAAAATATAAATTTGTAGATGGAGGAGTATTAGATAATATACCAGTTGAAGAATTAAAAAAGCTAGGAGTAGATAAAAAAATAACAGTAACATTCCCGCCAAATAAAAAAGCAAATCCAAGAAATGCCATAGATATATTTATGAGATGCATAGATATAGTTTTTGATGACAGAGATTCAGAAAGAATTATTGATAGTGACTATATTTTAAAAGTAGATGTTGCCCAAGCAAGTGTTTTTGATATAAAACAATTAGAATTTTGCTATGATAGGGGTTATGTTGAAACAATTGAAAATATAGATAAAATAGAGAAAGCATTGATTTGATTGTAATATACTGTGGCATATTCTTTATTAATTGGCATTTATTAAGAAATCTACTACATTTAAATATAAAATAATAATAGACCTAGAAATATTCCTAGGTCTATTATTATATAAAATAGTTACAATCAAATCAATCACAGTATTCACCATTTATGTTAAGAAAACATAAAATATAGCAAATAAATAAGAAAAAATAAGCTTAGAAAGGGTGAATATAATGTCTAGTTACATAATAGAAGGCGGTAGAAAGTTAAAGGGAGAAGTAAGTGTTTCTGGATCTAAAAATGCATCACTTCCAATTATCGCCTCAACAATTTTAAACGGAGGTACTACTAAGTTATACAATATACCAGATATAAGAGATACAAGGATTACTTTAGAAATTTTAAAATATTTAGGTTGTAAAGTAAAGAAAAATCATGGTAAAATAGAGATTAATTCAAAAAATATGGTAGATAAAGAAATACCAGAACACTTAATGAGTCAAATGAGGTCAACTGTAGTATTGGCAGGTGCAATATTAGGTAGATTTAAAGAAGCAAGGTTCTCATATCCAGGTGGATGCGATATTGGAGCAAGACCAATTGATTTACATTTAAGTGCTTTTAAAAAAATGGGAATAAATATTGAGGAAAACTATGGATTTATTACATGTAAATGTGATAAAATAATAAGCGCAGATATTAACCTAGATTTTCCAAGTGTAGGAGCAACAGAAAATATTATTTTAGCTGCAACATTTGCTGAAGGAACTACTAAAATTACAAATGCTGCAATGGAGCCGGAAATAGTGGACTTAGCGAATTGTTTAAATAAAATGGGAGCAAAAATAGAAGGTGCAGGAACTAAAATAATAAAAATTACAGGAGTTAATAATTTAAAAAACATTAGCTATACTGTTATGCCAGACAGAATAGAAGCAGGAACACTTCTTTGTATGACAGCTGCTACAGGTGGGAATGTAAAATTAACAAATGTAAATGCAAACCATATTAGTCCAATTATTGCAAAATTAGAAGAATGTGGTTGCAATATAAAAGTAGAGAAAAATGAAATAACTTTAAATAGAACAAAAAAGCTAAAAGCAGTAGATATAAAAACAATGCCATATCCAGGGTTTCCAACAGATATGCAATCTATATTTGCAAGTATGCTTATAACTGCAAAAGGTACATCGGTTGTAGTAGAAAACATATTTGAAAATAGATATAAATATACATCAGAACTTAACAAAATGGGAGCTAAGATTACAACAGAAGGGAAAACAGCAATTATAAAAGGTGTAAGAAAACTTTCTGCAGCTAAAGTTAAAAGTACAGACTTAAGAGGTGGGGCTGCAATGGTTTTAGCAGGACTTGTAGCAAATGGCATTACAGAAGTAACAAATGTAGAACATATATTAAGAGGTTATGAAGGTTTAGATAAGAAGTTAAGAACATTAGGAGCAAATATTATTGTAAAAGAAGGTGAGTAGATGGCGAAAAAAGCAAAAGAAAAAGACGACTTAGATTTCTTTTATTTGGGAGAAGAAAAAGAAGAACAAATTAAAACTAAAAACAAAACTAAAAATGCAAGTAAAACTAAAAAAGCAAAAAATACAGCATCTCAAAAAAAGAAATCTAAGAAAAAAGAAAATGAGCCAGTGGATTTAGATAACGAAATAATCATTGGCTTAAAAAGAATAGAGGACAAGCCTGTAAAAAAACAAAAGAATACTCAAAAGAAAAATAATAATGTTTCAAAAAGCAAGAACACGAAAAATAAATCTAATCAAAAGAACACCTCTAAAGCAATAAATGAAAACAAAAAGACCAATACAAAAAATGTTAATAATAGTAAAAAGAAAAATAGCAATGTAAAAACAAAAGAAATAAATGTTAGCGAAAAATTATATGACGATGAACAAATAATGGGATATGAATCACCAAAAGAAAAAGAAAAGAAGAAAAAGAAAAGAAGAAAAATATTTAGAATAATAAAAGCATTAATGATAATTTTTATTTTAATAGGAGGCATAGCATATTTTTTATTATCTCCAATATTTAATATAACAAATATAAAGGTTGACGGAAATGAAAAAATATCTAGTGAAGAGATAATAAGTTTATCACAATTAAAGAAAGGTGAAAATATCTTTAAAATAAATAAACAAGAAACAAGAGAAAAAATAAAGCAAAATGCTTATATAGATACAGTAGAAATAAAAAGAACATTACCAGATATGCTTACAATAGCTGTAACAGAAAGAACAGCAACATATCAAATAAATTTTGCTAATTTATATATGCTAATTAATAATCAAGGCTATATGCTAGAAGCTACAGAAATGAATAAAAACATGCCGGTAATAGTTGGAATTGCAACAAGCGAGGAAGATATAAAAGCAGGAAACAGGTTATGTGTAGATGATTTGGAAAAACTTGAAGATGTACTAAAAATTTCAGAGTCTGCAAAATCAAACAATTTAGACCAATTAATTACTAAAATAGATATTACAAATAAAGAAGATTATGTAGTTGAAATGAAAACAGAAAAGAAAACTGTACATTTTGGAGATACTACAAACCTAGCTTTAAAAATGTTATATGTATCTGATATAATTAGCAAGGAAAAAGACGAAGGAGAAATTTTTGTTAATACAGATTTAGAAAACAAAGGTGCAATATTTAGAAAGAAAGTATAATTATAAGGAGGAAGACTATTAGTGAATTTAAGTAAAAGAGTGATTGCAGCCATTACATTAGGAATAGTTTGTTTTGTTCTTACCATAGCTATATTTGTGCAAGTAAAAACTACAAATAATTCGAATTCCACAGTAGCACAAACAATGGAGGAAAATGACTTAAGAGACCAAGTTTTAAGAATGAAAGAGAAATACGATAATGTATATAGTGAATTACAAAATGCAACAAAAAGGTTGGAAACAGTAAGAGAAGAGGCAACTAAAGATGATAGTGAAGCTAAATCTAAACAAGAAGAACTAAGATTAAATAATATGTTACTATGTCAAACAGATGTTACAGGAGAGGGTGTTATAGTAACGCTGAAAGATGGAACAACAAATAACTCGGATTTATTAGGTTCATCTTTAATGGCAAATAATGTTATAGTACATAATTTAGATTTGTTATCAGTAGTAAACGACTTAAAAAATGCTGGAGCAGAAGCAATATCAATAAATGGAGAAAGAATAGTTCAAACTTCTGCAATTACATGTGAAGGAATAATAATAAAAATAAATAATAAAAAATTAGGTTCACCATATGTAATTAAAGCGATAGGATCAGCTGCAACATTGGAAACTTCTTTAAATATACCAGATGGATATTTAGATATAATGAGAAATGATGGGGTTATCGTAGATGTAAAGAAATCCGATGGTCTAACAGTAGAAAAGTACGATGGAGTTATAACTACAAAATATTTAGAGAATGATGACTAATTTTTAGAAAGGAATGAAGCAACTTGAATAAAGAGAAGATAAACAAAATAGTATTATCTATTATAATTGCCATAATTTGCATTGTTCTTATAGCTACAATACTAGTACAATTTAAAACTGTAGAAGAAACAGATGTAACAGCAATAGAGACAATGAGAGAAGCAGAACTAAGAACAGCACTATCAGAGTGGACAACTAAATATGACGAAGCCAGTGAGCAATTAGAAGAAACAAATAACAGAATTTCAGAATATGAACAAAAAGCAAATGATGAGCAGGAAACAAAAAACTTAGTAGAAAGTGAACTTCAGCAAACTAACATGATATTGGGCAAAACTGATGTAAAAGGGCCAGGTGTAATTATTACATTAGAAGATGGAGACAGAGAAGTAGTAGCATCAGATTTGGTTGACTTAGTAAATGAACTAAAATATGCAGGAGCAGAAGCAATATCAATAAATGGCTCTAGAATAATAAATACATCAGAAATTGCGGAAATTAATAATTCATATATTATTGTAAATGGTGCAAAACGAATTGCATCACCATATGAAGTAAAAGCCATAGGAGACCAAACTTATTTAACAAGTATACTTAACTTAAAAGATAGTGGATTTATAGATAAATATAGAAGCAATGGTATAATAGTAAATTCAGAGCAAAAAAGAGAAGTTCAAATTCCTAAATATGATGGGGAAATGAAATTTAACTATGCATATGAAAAGGAGGAAGAATAATGGTTTTAATAGCAATTATTGTAGGTTGTTTAATAGGAGCATTAATAGGTATATATGCACCGATTATACCTTATACATATTCAGGATATTTAGCAATAGCAATAATAGCCGCTTTAGATTCTGTATTTGGAGGAATTAACTCTTTATTAAAGAAGAATTTTGACCTAAAAATATTTGTAACAGGCTTTTTTGGAAACGCAATACTTTCAATATTATTAACAATTTTAGGACAAAAACTAAATGTAGATATATATTTAGCAGCAATAGTAGTGTTTGTAGGAAGAATGTTTAATAATTTGGCAAGTATAAGAAGATATTACATTGATAAGTGGATAAATAGAAAGACAGTAAAAACAGAGGTAGAAACTGCAAAAGTATCGGAACAGCCAAAAGACGAAAAAAATAAATAGTGCCATAAAAATATGTTACAAAAGTTTTACGAAAATATTACAAAAATACGACAAATTCTATTGACTTTTTTAAAAAAATGTAATATTCTTAGACAAGTATTAACATTG
>ERZ1643251.778-NODE-778-length-41389-cov-7.282455_pt1 | contig 41389 bp, 55 predicted proteins | sample MGYA00579261_ERZ1643251 | MGnify/ENA primary metagenome ERZ1643251 (study PRJEB29033, sample SAMEA4952267) | chicken gut metagenome | biome: Broiler Chicken; feature: Gastrointestinal Tract; material: Caecum | place: Ireland | collected 2018 | study: Broiler... | reverse complement strand
TCTATTACTACTTGCTTTGGTATGCTGTCGGTTAAATCAGCTATTATTTCATTTGAACTATATAAGTCAGCTTCTAGCTCTTGTATTCGTTTTTTATCTTGCTCTCGCTCTGCTAAGATGTCTTCTAATGCATTTGCTACTTCTAATGTGTTTTTATTTAATTCAAAGTCTTTTAGTTCTAAAATAAAATCTTCTATAACTTCTATATTTGCGACATTTTTGTCGCTTGTTTTATTATCCGCTTCACTCATCTATATCAGCTCCTTTATAACTCCATTTATAAGGTCAGCCAATTTACTTACAGTTGGCTCCCCATATATATTTAATTTTTCAGATATATAACCTTCATGTATTTCTCCGTCTTTTACATCAAATCCAAATGCACCTAAACTAATAATAGACACATACAATTCATTGCCTCTTAAACCTCTTTGAAGCATACCTTCTTTGTATGTTTTAAAATTAAACAATAAGTCTAAATGAGTATGTTTTTCATCTGTCCAGCCTATTATTACAGTTTCTCCTTCTTCTAGCCTGTTTGCTATTCCTTTATATGTATAAGGCCCATTTATTGTTTCCCCATAATCATCTATATTCATCATTTATCTATTACACCTCAATCCATTCCAATTCTTGTTGTTCTTCTGTTAATCTCCATTGTTTCCATATATCCTCACTATACTTTAATAACTTAAAATCTTTATTGCTGTATTCAGTTGTACAATACTCAGTTGCATAAAATACCTGTGGAAACATACAAGGAATTAGCATTGTGTTTTGCTTGTTATATCTGCCATATCTTTCTTTAAGCTTATTTCTTTCTACTTCAAATATAGCACATACATCAAAGCTAACTATTCCACTAAGAAAATGAATTGTCTCATGAGGTTTATAATCTTTTAAATTAAAAAAGCAAAATCCAGTAGATGTTGTTTTATTTTCATCATGTTGTTTGTAATTATAAAGCGTTTCTCCATTATTAAATCTTTCAAATTCTTCTTTACTCATAAACCTAAAAACTTTCAAAATACTTTCTACCTTCCTCTCCTCCAAGATTACCTATTGCATATTCATTTTTTATTTTATATAAATCACAATAATTAGTTTTTGATGCTGTTTCGCCTGTATGATAATATATGAATGCTCCGTCTTTGCATAATTTTTTTATTCTACCAATTTCAATTGTATATATTTCTCCAGATGGACTTTTTCCTATAAACAATACATGTTCTCCTACTTTAAAGTTTTGCATTTGCTTTTCTTGCCCCCATTTCTACCGCTTCTTTTATATCTTGCTCTGTAGCAACTTTTTGTTTTATTAGTTGTTCTGTCATACTTGCTATACAAACTAATATTTCAAATGATTGACTAAATTTGTATATTTGCACAGTATTCATTTTGCCCTTCTTTTTTATAATAGACAGACCAAACTCAGAATCTTCGTAATTTAATTCATTTTCCATATTTTTTAATCTCCTCTAATAAATCCCATTCTTTTAAATTTATATTTTTTATACTCTTTTTATTTTGTTTTAGTACTTTAATTACATCGTCCACATCTATTGCTCGTACATCTTTGTTTTCAAAACATATAAGAAAGTAAGCATTACACCCAGCATTTTTACATTTTTTTAATTCATTAGTCTGTTTAATATCTTTTGGCTTGATATGCCAGGTACTAGATACACATTGTTTTGCATCGAAGCAATCATGTCTATTCGGTAAAAATATTTCATAATCAAAACTTTCCCCGACTAATATATGTACCGTCTTCTAACCTTTTAGGATAATTTTTGTGTCCATGAAATCCTAAGATTTCTATATATTCAATTACTTTTTCTACTTGTTTTTCAAAGCTTCTTCCGTTTTGCATTTATAGTTCCTTTCGTCTATCTAATTCTTCCTTGAAAATTTTTATCCAACGTTCTTTTGCTCCTATGTTTTCATCAAAAGTTTCATAATCATTATCCTCTTCATAGCCTAAGCTAACAACAAATAAAATCTTTCCTGATTCTATACATTTTAAAGTATTTAGAATATGCTGTGTCGTCATGTCCTTTACGTTTATTTTTGTTCCATTTTGAGTTGTCCATATATTTTCCATACTTACCTCCTTGCAAACATTCTGTTCAATATTTGACTAGCTTCAAGTTTTGTAAGATTATCTACATCATAATCCTTAAAAAATCTTTTAACTTGTGCTTTTTGTTTTTCTGTAGCTGCTGATTTGCCCCATTTTTTTACTATGCTTAAGTCCCATAAAAATTTCTGGTCTGAATAATTTTCTAGCAAGTACTCATAAGCAAAATCAAAAGCTTCTTGCATTTTCATTGGCCTATCTAATATAGTTTCGCCTAGTTCGTTTTGTGCTGGTATTCTAAGCTTTTTACCTTTTAAGTTGAGAGTAAAATCTCCATTAGGCATCATAAACCAGTTTACGTTGTGCAAATTATATTGTTGTCCTTTAGCCCATAAATCTACTATTTCAATGTTTCTTATCCAACTTTCCACACAATCTGATTTCTGATTTATTAAATCTGGTAAATCAAACAAATCTCCCTCAATTTCATCTTGTTTTGACTTAGACACATTTTTCAAATCAATACCAAGTAAGCTAGGTGCCGTGCATAAATTAGCTTTACCTGTTACGCCTACAAGGTCTATTAAAGTAAGTTTATCCTTACCTGGGTACAATCGCAAACCTCTTCCAACCATTTGAGTATATAGGCTACTATTTTGTGTGGGTCTTGCAATCATTATTGTCTCTACAAGTGGCATATCAGTACCTTCTGTAAATATCATACAATTAACTAAGCAAGGAATTTCCCTGTTGGTAAATGCGTTTATTAATTTTTGTCTATTCTTTGTATCAGCTGTTACTGCAACTGCCCCTGGTATCATTTTAGCTATATCTTGTGCATGTTTTACAGATGTTGCAAATATAAGTGTTGCTCCTTTTGCATACTTTTTATATGCCTCTGCTATTGCTCCATTTAATGCATCTGTATTTAATGCTTGTTCTAATTCGCTTGGAACAAAATCTCCCATGCGTCTAGATACCTTTGAAATATCATATCCAATATTAACTCTTAAGCAATGTATATCTGTTAGATATTTATTTTCTATAGCCCATCTCAAATCTTTTTGATATATAATCTTTTGAAACACATCGTCTAAACGAACATTGTCTCCTCTATTTGGCGAAGCGGTTACACCTATTGTCAATCTGTTATTAAAATATTCCAATATTTTCATGTCAAAATAATCTTTAGAAAATTTATTTAATCTTCTGACTAATGATTGCACACTAGCAATTATTACTTCTTCTCCATTACTCTTATGTTCTGCCATTTCCAATCCAACTGGACAATCATATTTACTTTTAGCCTGATATGCTAGCTCTTCCCTATGTACTAAAACTAGCACTCTGCCTTTTCTCTTAAAAGATGTAAAAATAACTGTTTTGCCAAGACCAGTAGCAAGGTTTAAGAGATATGAGCCACTCTCTAAACCATTTACTATATCTACTGCTTCTTGTTGGTATGGTCTAAGTTGATATTTCATTTCCTAATTCTCTTATAATTCTTTCAATATTCCAGCCCATTTGTATTCTCTTATTAAATTTTGAATATGGAATATTGTATTTTTCTGCAAATTGAGCCATAGACATTTTCAAGCCTTTATATTCTAAAATTCTGTTTATAGTAGTATTATTCTGTTGCTCTTTCCAAGTTGTCCATCTGCAATTAGCAGATTCATAATTGCCATTCACATCTATTCTATCTATTGTTAAGCCATCTTTATAACCATTAGATATTGCCCAATTTCTAAAATTAATATAATTATGTAACCACTCATTACAGAGTTTTATTCCTCTGCCACCATAGTTTTTGTATCTTTTATTTGTTATCTCATAACATCTTCTTTTCATATTTTGCCATGTTTCATACAATCTTTCTTTATTTGCATAACCATGTTTTATATGTGAACACCCACAACTTTTGACATGTCCATCTTTTAAATTGCAACCTCTCGCTTGAATTATTTTTCCACAATCACATTTGCAATTCCAATATGTAACTAATTTTCCAGATGGTTGTCGTCTACTTTCTGCTCTACTTATTACAGTCAAATTGTTAAACTTTTGACCAGTCAAGTCTATAAATTTTCCCAATCTAAAACCCTCCTAATATCTCTTCGTCTGTCATATTACCTATCTTATGTATTAACCAATTAAGTCTATCCAATAAATCAAGCACAGCTGGCATATATTTATCAGCTTCATCTAAATGTTGTTCTATATAATTTACTCCTGTATAATATCTTCTAAGATAATGATTATATAATTCTTTAAGCTTGTCCATTAGTATCACGCTTCTTTATGCATCTATTTATAAGCCAATAGTCTTTATTCTCTTCGAACTCAAAATTTGACACATGTCTCCAACACTTACTCTTGCAAGTTATGGAATTACAATATGTTGTATCGAAATCAGCTTTTTGTTTCATCTTCTACCTCCTATTGCTTTATTTCCACATCAATGTTACTAACTGTAGAATAATATTCTGTGACCCATTTTTGTGGGTTAGTTGTATTTAATTTGCTATGATAATCAATATCCGCCTTCACTTTAAAATTCTTTAATGTGTGTTTTATAATGAATTCTTTTATATTTTTTTTTAGTTCTTTTATTTCTTCTTCCATGTCCTTATCTTTGTTTTCCATAAATAAATCCCTCCTTTTTATAGTAACGATGATGTTAACGGTTATGTAACACCATGCATTCATTGATATTCTAAGACGTAACGCTATAACGGGCTTTTTGGTCGAACAGAAAAATATTATATATATATAATATATACATAGTTAACATAATAATATTCTATTCTATTGTCCCTATATAATATATATAAATATTATATATACGTTACATAAATATTATATATATATATAAGCCTTGATATTCAAAGTTTTTAAGCGATAACGGGTAATGCGTTTCTTTGTCGTACAAAACCGTTTTGATAACGGCTAAAAAGGTAAAATCGTAGGTGCCTCCTCTTCGATTTCCTCTTCATTAGGTAACATAATCTGAACACACTTAGCAATTCTTGCACCAATTCTTGTTGCTTTTGCATATTCTTGCTTTCCTTTTATAAGCCAGCCTTTTATAGCTAAATTTTCTTTTATAGCATCAAAATCAAAACCAGCTTTTTCTAATTCACTAACATATACTTTTCTGTTGATATATACATAGCTTTTTCCATCTTCTGTATCTGTGAATTTTCCCCAATTCTCTATGGCATAATCTCCTTTGAATTTATTTTCGTTTTGAACTACCCAATCTACAGTCCATAAATATGCTCTTGTAGAAATATCTACATCTTTTGTTTTTGTTATCCAGTCTTTTATTTCATCTATACTTAAAGGATTATCTTTAAATATGTACTCACTTGATAATTTATCAGCTAAAAGAATTGATGATATTGCCATTGCTTGTTTATCAGTTGTATTTGTTACTTTTAAAACTTCATCAAAAATTTGCTTATATTGTCCTTGTAAGTCTAGTAATTCTTTTATAAGATTTATAAAATCCTTGCCTGCAAATCCATAATTTTCTCTAACAAAATTACTAACTGCATTTCCATCTTGTATTAACTTTTGTTCTGTCTTAATCTCTATGCATCTGTTTTTAGCACCTCCACCACTATTAGATTTAGTGATTGGTTCTTCTCCTGTAAATATAAAATTGCAATTCCAAGTATTAAGTTGCTCAATTCCTCCAAATTGTTGTCCTCTACCTCTATCGATTCCCTCTGTAAGATACATAATAAGATTATCAAAACTATCCCATTTATTTTTTATTGTTTGTAATTCATCACCTGCAAATGGAATTGAATGTATAAAACTAGCATATCTGGCCAATGCTACTTGCGTAGAGTTTAAACTTCTAGTAAGCTTTCCCATGGCAGGATTACCCCACACTGACATTGCTACCATTAGACCTACTGTTTTCCCTACACCAGTTCCTCCCCACAGATGTACTATGTAAGAATTAATACCTAAAAGTTTTATTAAGGGACTTGCGAAACTTGCTGCTATAATAAAGTGTAATGTCTTGCTATTTGCTCTTAATTCCTTTATATAACTTTTCCATTTCTCATAATTACCTTTTTCACATACTGAATTATAAATGTCTCTAAAATTGTTCTCACCATCATAAACAAGGTTTGTTGTATAAGGTGCAAACTCATCATTTATCCAGCCCAAATGAGTAGTACTTTCTTTAACTTCTAGCTTGTTTAATTCAATTACATCAGACAAGTAAGTAATGAGGTTTTTAGCATTGTCTTCATTTACTTCCACACCTAAATCAGCTAATTGTAATATTTTTGCCTTGCTCGCTATGGTATTTCTATTGACGATTATTTGCTTCCAGTCTCCATCTTTTAAGAATATTATTTTTACTTTTTCTATTTGTTCTTCTTTGTTTACTAAACGTTGTATGGGCAAAATTGGAATTGAACTAGCTTTTATTTTTATTGGCTCTAAGGTAGGGCTATAATCTAATCTATAAACACCAGTATCGTCAGCTATCCATTTACCACATTTTATATTTTGAAGTGGGTAATTGGTAAAATTTATTTCATTCGATGTTTTAGATTTTAAATCTTTAATATACATTTCCCTGTATTGTTTAAACAAAGTCATGAATTGTCTATATACTTTTAATTCTTTAGCCCTAATTTGCAATTTGGCTAGTTCTTCTTCCCTGTCAACATTATTATTTAATGCTAGTACATAGTCTATATTTTGTTTGTCTAATATACTTTCTTTGGTCAATTCCTCTAATTTATATGGTTTAAACTCTTTCATTATTTCGTTTTCTAAGCTCTCGTTCAATTTCTTGCACCTTCCTTTGATTTACTCTTTTAAACCAGAGTTTATCCTCCTCTGTTCCAAATATAAATAAATCAATATAGTATTCGATTGTGTCTTGTTCTTGATATTTTTTAATTCCTGTTAAAGAATGATAATAATCACAAAGCAGACCAAATGTTTTATTTTCCCAAATTTTAAATTTTTCTATTGCGTCTTGTTTTTGTTTATATCTATTTGTTGTCATTTTAGGCATATAGATGTTTAAATCTAGTCCCAATGAAAATATACTATTAAGATATTTGCACGCTTCTAAAGCTGAAATATTTAACAATTTTGATACAAGATAAATCACATCTCCGACCATCATCGCAACCAAAGCATTTCCATAGTTGCTTACTTTGAGATACAGAAAAAGATGGAGTTTTTTCTGTATGAAAAGGACATATTGCTTTATGTTGTTTGTTTAACTTTATCCCTAGTATTTCACAAGTTTTTGCTATATCTACATTTTCTTTTACATATTTAAAAACGTCCATCTTTTCACCTTTTTCTTTTTATTTAAAATGGTAAATCATCATTATCAGCTGCTCCGGAAAATTCAGCTGCATCTCCTTTAGCTGGTAATTTCTTTAGTTCTGGTACTTTGAAATTGTTTTCTTGTATGCATTTAATTGTTCTTATAAATTTAACCTTACAAGATACTCCAACACTGCCATCTAACTTTTCATATTCTTCTTCTCCAAAAATTGCGCCACATTTTAAGCCTATAAGTTTCTTTTCGTCCCAGTTCCATTTAAAGTTTGGATTAGATGCCTCTAGTGATGTCATTAAACCTTTTAAGAAGCCTATTGCTCTGTCGTTTCCTTCTAACATTTGATGATAAATAGCTGCATTTGGATATTTAACTTCTTGATTTGGGTTTGTTTTTTCTGATTTTAATTCATCAAATCTTTTCATAAAGAAACCTTTATGTTCTCCTTCGTCGATATCTAGTGCTAAAGTTAGCATTCTATTTCCACTTTTGCTCTTTTCTTCTTTTGCAGCTATAATTTTACAAACATATCCTCCTGGTTGTAATCTTTCATATTCTCCTGTTAATGCTTGCGCTGTTTCATATCCTTCAATTTTCTCCATAATTTTTCCTCCTAATCATTAATTATTGTTTTTGCTATTTCATAAATTAATCTTTTTTGTTTATCTGTAGCTCTGTCTAATAATTGCTCAAATTCATTGTTCAAATATTTAGCAGTATTCATATTAGTTCCATTTAAGATAAATCCTTCTGTAACTCCCAATAGTTCACATAGCTGACTTAATCTTTTTAAATTTATAAATGAACTACCTCGTTCAATTCTGCTTAAGAAAGCAAGTGAAACATTAAGTTTTTTAGAAATGTCTTCTTGTGTTAAGCTCTTATTTTTTCTTGCTTTTTTTAATCTTTCACCTATCAATTTATAATCAATCATCTTTTTTCTCCTCCTCAAATTTATATTTTATATGTTTTAAAATTTCTTCTCTTTTTGAGAGCTTTATAATTAATTCAAAGTTCTCTTTTGTTAATCCTCCTAATGTTCTACACATATCTTGTATGTAGTAAAAGAAAAATTCAATATTATTGAATACAAGCTCGTCCATACTATATATAGGTGTTACTTTGCCTTTCCTATCTACTCCATTAAAGTCAGCTCGTTGCATATATAATTCTCTTTGTTTCTGCCAATCTTTGTGTGAACAAAGGAAGTCTCTGCACACGAAAGGCCTTACATTATATATGTTACATTCTTTTGTCTTTTGATTTAAAAACGGACATTGTATTATAATATCATTTCCAAACTTTCTGTTTTCTGGTTGTATATCATTTTCTTTGACATATTGCTTAATTTTAGATACTTCTTTTTTTGTTACTGGTAAAAAGTTAGTACAACAATTTCCACATTTACTGCAAGTTCCATTACAAGAATAAACTGTAATATTATTTTGATTGAGTACTTGTTTCAGATTTTCCATCATTAAATCCATAATATTCTCTAATTGTTGTATCTACCATTTTTAAATCATTGTCTATTTTAAAATCAAACATACCCATTGGGCTTTTGCATGTAGTACATCCATCACTTTGAGTTTCAAAATAATGTTCTGCTCCATCAGTCTTACAAAGAAGTACAATTGAAAATAATCCTTCTAAAGTTAATTGATTATCTAACATTTTACCTAATGTCTTAGCCTTTATCTTCCCTGTTTCTGTTGTTTCTGTATGATGCAAAAAATATACTATTGTGTCTTTTGGTGTATCTTTTATTGCACATTGTATTAGATTTTTAAAGTTTGACGCTAAATCAATATTCTTATTCCAACCGGTCTCCTTAGCTCTGTCAAAAGATTCAAATGCCATTAAATATTGTGAATCGTCTATTACGTAAGTTTTGAATTTTCCTTTTTTCATATTTGCTTCAATTTGATTATATTTCACATTATCAGCTACATTAAATTGTTTTTTAAAAGGTAGTGGCTTGCCTGCTACATTATAAATAACCAAATCTTCCTTATTAAAATTTCTTAAGCTACAGCTTTTTCCTGAGCCTGATTCACCGTAAAATTAATACTGGTATCCCCATTACTTTCTCCTTTCTAATCTATCCTCAAACTTTCTCCTTGTGCTTCTAAATGAGCAAAAGATAATTTTTTTCCTTGTTCTAAGGCTTGTCTTATTTTGTCTGTGTCATTTTCTATTACTGTTTTCGTGTATTCTGTTGGTACTTCTCCGTCAATTGTCAATGCTCTTTTCCCACCATTTTTTTGTATTCTAAAAGTATGCAAAGCTGTTTTAAAATTAGTTTTTCCTGTATTTTTCATTACTTCGGCTAAGTAATTCTTTAATCTATCCTCTCGATTTTTTAGTACTTTTTGTCTTTTTTCTAATCTAGCCTTTTCTGCCTTACAAGCATTTACATCATTTTCTATTCCAGCTAATATGTATGCATAATTGTCAGCCTTATCTTCTATTTTTCCCTCAATGCTTTCTAATGTATCTAATATTACTTGTTCATCAACATCATCTTGATACAACATATTTAAAAGTTCCTGATAATTTTGATTTAATTTATACAAACTACTCATGTATATTCATCTCCTTCATGATATCGACAAATAATTTATTTATATTTTCATAAAACGTTCTGATTCTTTTTAACTTTTCTTTATCATATTTGTTTTCTACTAAAGAAGTCGTTAACAAATCATCGTTTTCCCTTAACTTAAGACTTTCTTTTATAATGAATAAAGAATCATCTTGGCATGCTTCCGCTAACATATTTACAAAAAACGTTAACGATTTTCTCTCTGCTTGTCCTTGTTTTATTTTGTCTTTTATTTCTTTTTTCTTTTCTTCACTAATTGCCATCTTTTTATTTCCTTTCTTATTTTTTTGTGATATAATATTTTTATATTTTATTTTCCATACATAAATCCTGATAGAGTTAATTGTCATTCGCAATTAGCTCTTTTACTTTATCGTCCCTGTCTACAATTTTTCTCTCAGTTTTGTATATTTCTTTTATTTGTTCATAAGTTTTTTGGTTTTCTTCAAGCTTTTTAATTTTACTTTGTTGTCCTTCTATCAGTTTGTCTCTGTTTTCAATCATTTGCTTTTTATTTAAGCACTCACGTTCTTTTTTATTCCTTTTAGAATGCTCTTGAAAAAATCCAATAGCATAACCAAGTAAGAACATAAATATTGTTGATAATATAAACATTGTTGATAATATAAACATTTACTTCCACCTCCTCTTGACTTATGTACGCTACTTATGTATAATAATTACAACACACATAAGTAAATAATTGATTGCATGTTTTCATGCAATCTTTTTTTGCATAAAAAAACACATGCATACTGAATTTTTTGTATTCAGTTTTACATGTGTATTTATTACATAAAAGTTAAATAAACTTTGATTTTGTGCAATAGAGAGTAGAAAAAATAATATACTCCCCTTTAGGTGCAGTATTGATTTTTTCTACTATCTGACATCTCAAAATTAAATTTTAAGCATTAGATTTATTACACATAAGTAAAACGAACTATTATATTTAGTATGCCTATATATTATCATCTTTACTTATCGATGTCAATACATGTTATGCAATTTTTATATTTTTTTCATTGCTTTTGCTTTTTAAATCTAAAATTTTCAAATTTGGCTCAATTGGATTATCAATTTTGGAACTATTATATTCAATTAAAATTTGTTCGTATGTATCTCTTACTAATGCTTTTCTTAAATTTTCCTCATCTGACTCTGATTTCCTTTTTCGTGGATATATATATGAATATGTATATAAATAAAATTCTAAACTTCTTAAAACTAAATCTACTTGACAATCTAATAATGATATTTCGTTTTTGCGTATATTTTCTGTATCAAAATCTATTCTCAATATTATATTCACCTCCTCCCTATACAACTTTTTTATTGACTTTAGAAACTTCAAAATTTGCTAAAGGATTACTATTTATAGCATTTCTTACTTCTTCATTTTCTATGTGTGTATAGATTTCTGTACTTATAATGCTGGAATGTCCTAGTAATTCTTGCACAAGTAATATATCTTTAGTTTTTTGGTAAATAAAAGTAGCGAATGTATGTCTAAGAGTGTGTGTAGTATATTCTGATTTTTCTAAATCTGCTAACTTAAATGCTTTTTCACAAATTGCTTCAATTCCACGTTTAGAAAATTTTTTATTTCGATTACTAACAAAAAGAGAATCTTCTAAGTGGAGACATTTTCGTGTTGTTAAATATGCTTTAATTGCATTAATAGTTTTAGTATTTAAAAAGATTATTCGCTCTTTATTACCTTTTCCTATTATTGTGGCAGTTTTATTATCAAAATCAATATCATTAATATTAATATTTATAAGTTCTGACAATCTTAATCCACAATTAAGAAATGTAATAATAATTGCATTATCTCTAATAGGATTTTTAGAATTTGCCATATTGAAAACGTATTGCAATTTTTTAACTTCATTTAATTTTAAATATTTTGGCAATCTTTCAGTAGGCTCTACCCATGGAATTTTATTAGTTGGATTTTTTAAAGCGTCAAATGTAGGATATTTTATAAATAACCATCTATAAAAGCTCTTTATAGCAGCTATTTTTCTTAACCTAGTCTTAAAACAATTATCTCTTTTATAATTTAGAAACGTAATAAAAGCTATTATATCCTCTCTTTTAATATTAACTAAAGTAAATACATTTATATCTTTTGCTTCTATTTCTAAACCTAAATATTTTATTATAAAATTGAAAAAAATTAGTAAATCAATATTATAGCCTTTAATAGTACCTAAAGAATAATTTTGAATAGTTAAATAATTTAAAAAATCATTTAGAATTTTTGGATTTTCTCTTCTCATATGTTAACTTTTCCCTCCTTTATTTTTTTGATTGGCAAAAATTTTAAAGTACCAATAAGTTAACATAATACCACCTTTGAAAATATTTGTCAACTTTTTATATGTTTTAAAAAAAGATTGACGCACATTAATATATTTCATAAAAGTTTACTAATATGTATTGATTTTATTTTGAAATATGATATACTATCCGTAGCTGAACTATGGATAAATATAAAATATTAATAAACGGAGGAAAAACTTATGATAACAGATGAAGAATTTGAGAAAATAAAACAAGATTATAATGCTGGAACATTACAAATTGGCATTGACCTAGCTGTCGTAAAAAAAGACATGAATATGACTGGAAATAAAACATCAATTTATTGGAATATTAGTTTTACAATAATGATGCTTTTATCGTTTTTTGTTGGAATATACTGTATTGGTGGTTGGGGAATCTTATATGGTATAGTTTTTTCAATACTATTATTTTCTTATATAGGTACATGTTCAATTAATTATAAAAACAAAGATTTGTCTTTGATTATTAATATTATTGGCTTAATAGTTTCATTTTTCTTCACATGGAAAATAGCTATACTATTAATATTTGTATTTTTTAATTTTATATCCGTATATTTATATTATATTTATATAAAACAAGAATCAATTAGATTAATATTAAGCCACATAGAACTCTTAGAGGGATATTTGAAAGATGGAGTAATCACTTTCAAATACAAAGATGAGAGCTAGTTTATAACTCTCATCTTTTTGTTTATGTATTTATCTAATATAATACTTTGTTGCAATATTTTTTCATAACTTGCGTTAGAACTTATTAATTTAGCAAGTTTTCTTTTGTGATAGTTTAATAATAAATCTAACATGCTATCACCTCTTTATTAAAGTATAGCACATTATGTAAAATATTTGTGTCGAAAGTTGTCGCCTATTTAATTTTTTTGCAATAATCTAGACAAATCCATCCGTGAAGGAATTTTACCCCAATTGCCAGAAACTTGTGATACATCTACTAAAACTCCTTTTACAAGTCCGTTTGCTTCATATCCACATTTTTCTTTTACTTGCTTCTGTGCATTACTTGTCAGCTCATTAAATTTTAAATAATCATATTTAGTTCCAGGACCTGTTCTGACATTTAAAACATCTGCAATTACTTCATATCTTCCAATAGTATATGAGCTTGTACTACTAGATGTATTTGTATTCTTTTTATAATCTGTATAATCCAAGCAAATCCAGCCATCATCTGTTTTTCCCCATTTACCATTTATTTCATAAATTTTTAAAGATGTTCCTTTTATATATGCCTTTACTATATCAGAATCTGTTGTTGCCTCCTTTCTGCAATTTAAGCCACTATTAGCAGTAACTTTTACAGTATCTATTACTTTATCTTCTTTCTTTTCTTCTGTATTTATAGGAACATCTACAGTTGCTATATTATATTTAGGTCTACCATATCCAGCTATTGATGACAAATTTAATGAATAAGATTTCTTACATACTTTACCACCATTGCCATCTACATAGTTTACATCGCTTGTATTTCCTTCTATAGTATAAACTTTAGAATTATCTACCTTATAAACTAAACCAGTATGATATATACTTGTACCATCTGTAAAGAAAATTTGGTCTCCTGCTTGTGGCGAAGTATGAAATTGATTGCGGGCCTTATAAAAATTCATTGAAAATCCACAACCAGCACCTGTTGATTTTTCAGGTTGGCATAATAGTTCTAAGGCTCTTGCTTTACCAAAAGCTTTAACAAAGCACCAATCTACAAAAATATCACACCAACTGTAGCCATTTTTCTTTCCGTTATAGAAATTAATATTATCTAAATCTCTTGCATATTTTGTATAATTTCCACTACCAGTATTAGCTGTTTTGCTGTCTAAATCTTTGTTACTAGCTTTTTCTATATATCCAACTTCATTTAAGGCAATATCTATTACTTTATCTTTTTCGCTCATATACTTATTCCTCCTTTTTAGTTTGTTTAATTACTTGATTTACATACACAGATGCACCGGCTACTAAAATACCTTGTACAATAGCTGTAAAGATAACTGTTAGTACTTCTTGATATCCTTTTATTTGACTTGTAGCAATTATATAAATAGCTGATACAATTACTCCAATTACTCCTAAGATAATTGGTATATATTTATCTTTTATCAATTCTGTATTTTTAATTCCCATACCGATAAAATATAGAACTATAATTAAAACCAACAACTCGGGTTTTATATATTCTTTTAACATACTAATAAAATCCATAATCTATACCTCCTCTACTACTTCTCCAGTATAAGTACCTTCTATACCACAAATAATTTCTCCTGATTTTATTTTATCTGCTGTTATTCCTAATATTTGAGCTAACAATTCATTTGTAATATGTACCTCTACTATTGAGCCAACTTCATATAGCTTAGACTGCGTATTAGCATTTGCAAAGAATTTATAGCCAATATCATTATTTCCTTCTCCACTTGTTGCATTTTCTAATCCATAATCTCCATTTGCTATAGTAGTATCTGGTGTAATTCCACTACCCGCATATGTTCCTGATATTCCAAGAATAGAAACTCCAGATTTAATGTTTCCGGCTTGAATATTTGAATCAATGCTAGAAGTAACACCAGCGATTGTTCCTCCACTAGTATAACCAGCTGGAATAGTTTGAGATTGTGTTGATGGAGTATAATTTAAGGCACCATTATTAGGCATAGTACCTGTTATTTTACCGTTAAGTCCATAGCCAATTTTATTGTTAATTATATCATCTGAAGATATATTGGCATCATAAGTATTATATAATGTATAATTATCTTTTTGGATATTAGATAACATGGCTATAGATGTTATATTTAATTGTTCATATAAATGGCTGATTATGTTTAACCTATTATTACTAACAGTACTACTTTGTGTTAAAGGATATGATAATACGTAATTATAAATCGAATAACTATTATTTTCTAAATTTAAAACAACGACCTTTATATTATTATTATTATTATCGAAACAAACAAAACTTGTTTCATTTATAAAATAAAGAGGATTAAGCGTTGTTTCAAAGTCAAGTATTTTTTCACCAATTGTAAACGAATTATTATTTAAATCAAATATATTATTATAAGCACTTGAATTACTAACAGCAATTTCACCCGATGGCGAAAAAATATAATCAATACTTTTACTAATAAAATTAATTGTTTGTAAATCTTCTTTAATATAGCATAGCATTTTTACATTTGATAAAGATGGATTATTATAATCATTGCCTGTTTTATTAAATAACCATTGAATTACATGTCCATTATTACTAGGAGTTAGATTTAACAAGTGATTATCATTATTTAAATGTAAATTTCCTAATAAATTTTCAATAGTACACGTTCCATTAGAATTTAATATTATTTTATAAGGTCTCTTATAATTATTCAGGTCATGACCATAACCGAAAAATCATGTTATTATTCAAATCACTAAAATAAGTGTGGCTTATACATGTATCTTTAGTAGTTATACCCATATTATATATACCCGGACAATTATCTATTTGGTAATTAAATTGTAGTAGACTAAAATTAAATACAGATACATAATCCCTACCATTATCCAAAGAAATATATACAAAATAACAGTTAACGTTATTAAATACACCTGATTTGCTTATGCTTATATATAATTTACCATTATATTGTAATTCTCCATTAAAATCAGAGATTATATTCGTTAAGCTTTCTCTTTTTAATTCTTCAAAATTAGCATTTCTGACAACTAACTCTTTTGTAATATAATCTAATTGAATGGAAAATAAATTGTCTTTTGAAAAACCAATAGTTAGATAATTATTGCTACTATATATTGTTTCCTTTGAACAACCATTAGTAATATTTTTATATGTGGCTTGTATGTTTCCTGTAATCTTTTCACCATCTACATAAGCTGTAGCTGGATTAATTATGTCGTTAGCAGTAGCTGTAGCATCAGATGTATCTATTCCATTGTTTCCTTTTTTTATAAAATTTATCATCTATTCCACTCCTTTTACAACTAATTGTATTTTTGTATTATCTTCAGTAGCTGTTATAGACAAGCTGGTAATTTGTTCATTAATTGGTAATTCTAATGCTAAATTAGGGCCAATTACGAATGTATCAATAGTTACACTAGCTGTTTCAGAATAATTTGCAATCATTACGCTTGTCACTTTTTTATTTATTGCTTTAGTTGTTGCAGTAGTTCCTATTGTTAATAATTCAGACAATAAAGTAACTTCTTTTTCTTCTGTTTGTCCTCCTTCTTCACTAACAACTCTCACCTTTAGATTTCCATTTTCATCTACTCTCAAATTTTTCATTTCGTCATTTTCATTAATTACTTTAACCATATTTTCCTCCTAAAAATTAATATTGTAGTAAATTGGAAGAAGAACAACACCTCCTTTATTTTATTTCATTACCTTGTTCCATTTATCATGTACATAACTGTTTTGTTTTAAATCATCTGTATAATGGTCATACATTTCGTAAGCAAGTCTTATCTGTTCATCATCTTTTTCTACTCCATTTTCAATATCACTTAAAAAATCTATAATGTGCAACTTGCAAATCAAAACATCAAGAGTGTCAATTTTATCTTTTAAGTTATTATTTGAAGTCTCTATTTTATTGTTTACATTATTATCAAGCCAAACTTTTAAAACTTTTTTTAGTGCTGTAATAATAGCTGTCAACGCAGTTACAAAAGCGCCAAGGCTAAGCACAATACTAACTATATCATTTGACATTTCCAATTACTCCTTTTATTTCATCTATTTGTTTTTTGTTATCCAAAATCATATTTTGTATTTCAATCCAACGTGCATTGCCTGAGTCTTTTCTGCTTTCATAATCAATTGATTGCCAAATTGTATAAATAATATTAAAGAGCAACATAACAACAACTATTACTAATAAGATTATATTTTGTTTCATTCCTTTTTCCATAAATGTTCCTCCCTACTTACTTTTAGTTAATTTACTCTTATATTTTTGCATCATTTGTTTTTTTGCTACATCCTTACACTTGCTTTTCAATTTATCCAAATATTCTTCACTATACAGTCCTTGCTTTTTATACTTCTTGTATAAATCATATGATAAGTCTTCATATTCTTGTTTCATGTCTTCTGTTAGTTCTAAAGTATAGCCATTGTAACTTAATGTGCTTCTACTAGGATAAAATTCTAATGAGTTTAATTCATCAGTATTTTCAGTGTAAATTGAGTCTTTACCTAATGATTGTCTTGCAACATCAACTTTTTGTTCCTGCAAAGGCCTAATTTGTTCTGCCTTTTCTTCTCCAGACATTGTCAAATCTTGCTTAATAGCTTTGATTTGTTTGTTTAATGCTGAAAGTTTACTTATTCCATTTTTAATATTCTCTAGTTCTTCTATTTCTTTTTCTGTAATAGTGCCACCATTTTGTTTTTTAGTAAGCTCCTCTTCCCTCTTGTATATTTCATCTACAGAAGCAGAATTTTCATTTACATTTACAACAAACCTTTTACCGACCGCATTATCTTCGGCGCCCATTGCTGGCTCTTCAGCACTTAGTCCCATTTTACCTGATATCCAATCTATTGTGTTTGTTAACTGAGTACCTAAACCTCCTAAATAGCCAGATATTAAATTATCAATTTTGGCTGGAGAATAATTGAATATCTGACCTAGCCATATAGCGAGTTGTGAGGTATAGTCATAATATTGCTGTTCGTCTGGTAAATCTAAATCATAACTCTTAACTATATCTGTATTATAATAAAAATCTTTGTTTATAGCATTTTCTACTACAGGTGCAATAGCATTTGGTACTAATCCCGTAACACTATCTGCTGGCATATTGTCCATTATTGCATTAGTTGTCCAATCGACAAGTTTTTCTCCTTCTTTGCCTTCTTCAATATGTCCTGTGGCTAAATCTTGTACATACTCAGCTAAATTAATAATACTTCTAAGAATACCTTGAGGTTTCTTTATAGTAACTATAGTGTCTCCAACTTTTAGAACAAAATTGTCATCTTTTTTGCGTTGATTTAACTCTTCTATTTCGTCATCATCATATCCTAAGGCTTTTATTGCCATTGCAACAGTTATTAGTATTGCAACTCTTGTTGCTGTCCTTTTAGGATTAGCTTTTACTTTTTCTGTGAAAGTATAGGCACTTCCAACTCTTGCGGCAGAAAATGGAATTAATTGATTTACTTCATGCATAAGTGTACCTGTTCTTCCAAAATCTTGAGTTGCATCTCTACTTTCTATTGCAGCTTTTATTCTAGCATCTAATTCAGGATTACCTTTGTTTTTGGCAGCTTCATAGTTTCTTTCAAACACTCTAAATCTAGTTGAGTTTTCTGATAATTCTGGTATATATGTTAATAAATCCATTAGTCTCTTTAGAGGTTTAAAAGATTCTTTTATTCCAAGCGTTTCGCTATTTTTTGTACCATAAATATCTCTCATTATCTCTTGAGTTGATTTTCTGTATTGAGACATTCTAGTAGATGAGCTTGCACCAGTCTGTTGATATATATCATATATCCTATTTATTCTTTCTGCATATTCTGGAGCTACTTGGTTTAAGAAATTTCGTACAGTTTTGTTTGTGGCTCCCAACACATCTAAAACACCCAGAATATTATCAACAACTGGAATAAAACCAGCTTCAGAATAAATTGTTGCTTGTACTGTATCAGATATCATATTAGGTATAGCAAAGCCAACATTTGCCATTGTTGCACCATATCTTAAAGGCATATTGGCAGCACGCATCAATTTTAAAATTTTACTATTTGCATTTTTATCTAATCCCATTAGTGCATTAAATATATCTGTAGATTCTCTGTAAAATTGCAAATATTTCCTATTACCATTTTGCTCAAAAAAGCTTACAATATGACTTCCATCTTTTTCTGTAGTAATATTATTATTTGGTACAAATATATCAATAGTCTTCTCTAAGTCCAAATTAGAAGTATCTATGCCTTGTCTTTTAAGCTCATTCTCCCATGTTTGCAATTGTGCAGTACCAACTTTCTTCATAGGAGCTGGAATTTCTTGAAAAATATTATTGTTCATTCCAGCTTCTTCACCTTGTTCAGCCAAAGTTCTTAAAATATTATTATTTTCTACCTGCTGTATAATATTAACAGAATTAGTTACTATATTTTCTAATACATCTTTTATGTCTAGCTCACTTCCAGTACGTTTATTTATGATGTTAGACACAGCACCTCTTCTACCTATTTGGTTGCCTCTTCCTTGAATTACTCTTTGAAATGGAACATAAAATGCATTGCTTTCACGTAAAGAATGGGCCGTTTCTTCATTCATAACCCCATTGTCTACAGCATATTGCAATACTCCATCTAAAGTATCATATACAACTTTAGATGCTTCTTGTATTTGCGTGTCATTGTAAAATTGCTGAACTACAGCTTTGGAGTCCATCGTTCTAACGCCTGTTTTTAAACTTTTAGCCTTGTATTCTAAATCTCTTTGAGCGACTAAGTATGCTCTTAAATCATTCCATCTTTGAGGATTATTTCCTAAGATTTCACCAAGTTTATTTAAACCAGGCATTACTTTTTTTCCATTCAAATCAATATATCCATCAGATATCATTGATATTGCTTTATTATCTACTCCGCTCGCAAGCCTTGTAAGTAAATAAACATTTTTACTAGCTTCTACATTTCTGCCACTAGCCTTAGAGAATTCATTTGCCATTTCTTTTATAGAGTAATTGCTATCCCATATTAGTTTTACAGTATTTCTTTTTATTGAATCTACTGTTATAGGAGCCTTATCAGTTTGCTCCCCTATACTTTGATTGCTTAATACTCTGTTTTGTGAACTCTGATGTATATAATTATATGTTTCTTGCTGTATCTTACTTATAAACTTGCCAAATTCTACATTGCTATTTTTAAAATCTTCTAACACTCTGTACGACTTTGGATAGTCTTCTTTTACTATATCTTTATTGATTGCATAAGTTTTCAATATTTCTGCAAAGCCCTCATCTAGTTGCACACCTATAGTTTCGTTTTCATATCCTCCGTGACGTTTTACTGCTGCTAGTAATTCATCTGATAAACTTGATTTGTCTACTTTTATCCTTCCCCCTAAGTCCAAAGCATGTCCAAGTTCATGATAAACATTGTCTAAGTCTTTATATTCTTTTACACTGATAGTATCGTATTTTTGATTGTATATTCCTCTAGCACGCTCTCTAAAATGACCTTTACCTATTGTTTTTCCAAGGTAATTTTCTATTTCTCTATCTATGTCAGTTAGTTTTGTTACTGGAATAGAATTGTCAAATCCGTTTGTCTCTTCAAGTTTTCTAATCTCTTGTTCTATTAATCTTTCAGGACTATGTGCATATGTTTCTCCTTGTGAGTTATCTGTTTCAAAAAGAGTTTTTAAATAATTATTTTCTTTTAAGTAATTAACAAAATCAACATTTTTCTCATACTTTCTTGCATCATATGGCTGAGATGCAGTATTGTTTGTGCTTTCATATCTTATATCTGGATTAGATGTAGTAGGCTTCTTGTTCGTTACATTTTTAATTTGGTTTGAGTTAAATACAACGTATTGAGTATTATTTCTTCCCATTGTTTCAGAATCATAATTTGTGCCTTGTATTATAATTCCATCATAACCTTGTCTTTCTAAATTGTCTTTATATTTTTGTAGAATTTCTGACTCATTTTCAAGCCACATACCAGTTCCACCAAAATTTGCATCATTAGCATCTTTGCCTGCAATTTTATATATGTCTGTCCTGAAAAGCTCGTATGCATCATTATATCTTTTGTTGTTATATTCTTTTTCAACATTATCATAGTTATCTAGTAATTTTTTATACTCTTGAGCAGAAGTAACAAATTCTTCCTGTTTTTTTACAATTCCATTTTCTCTTGCTATATCAATCAATTCTGCTTCGTCTGACGCATATCTTATAGCAGATGAATTGATTTCTATGTTAATATTTCTGTTTTCAATTTGTCTTATTTTTTTCTTTAAATTTTTCATTTGCTCTTCAAGATTGTTTAGCTCATTAGTATTGTCAATACTCTTATATATTTTAGGATTTTCTATATTCAAATAAACTTCAAATACTTCTGAACTCTTCTTTGTACCGTACCACACACTTTCTGCAAATTTGCTTGCCCCCTCTTTAGTTTCTGTAAACCAGAAACCTATTTTTGCATTTGAATTACTTTGTCCACTTTTATTTTTGTCAAATACTGTGAACTCATTATTTGTACCATGATATACAACCTTTAATTTACCATTCTCATCTCTTACTTTACTGTCTTTAAAAAATTCTCTTTGAGCTTTAGTAAGTCTATTTCCCTGATTATCATATTCTGCTGTAGTATTTGTTCTTTCTGCACGAATACCGTTGTCTTTGACATTTTTGTTGTTTTGCATATTATTTTTAGGAAGTTTATACATAGTATCACTAATAGAAAAATCTGTATTTTTACCTTTGTTTTCAACAAAACCATTTCTTTTATACCAATTTATCAATTTGTTTTTTGTAAGATATTCACTTGTCGGTGTTAAGGTTATTGTTTTATTAGTCTTATCAGCATAATCTATTATGTCATTAAGAATACTTTGACCAATTCCTTTATTTCTTAAATTTTGTTTTACAACTATATTGTTAATACTTATAGTATTATCTTTATTTTCAAATATGTTTAATTGGTCTGTTTGATTTGCATATTTTGTCTTTATAGCATTTAATGAATTTATTGTTTTTGTTGTATTGTTTTTATTATTTTGCATAGACTTACTAGTGCTGCTAGTAGTATTACTGTTGACATTTTTACTATTACGTGCTATACTATTAGTAGAAATACTACCATTTGTTTTGGTAGTTGAGTTGGTGCTCCCAGGTAATTGTAACCTGGCAACATCAACTTTTTTTATTACACCTCTATCAATGTCATATAACAAATTACCATTCTTAATATTATCTTGCATAAATTTATCATAGTTGTTTCTGCCATATGCACTAGTCATAACATTAGTATCAATTAAAACTTGATTTACAAGACCTTTACCGTCTATTCTAATACTAGCAATTATTGTTCTGTCTTGATTATCTGCTAAATATGTAGTTAATACAATACTATCATCTTTGGTGTTTGATTTTACAATATCTAATGGATTGCTTATCGCCTCTGGTAATTGCTTTACTGTATCTACACCTAATCCGTGATAATTTGCATTTTTATCATTTCCAGTTTCATTCATAATAGTATCTAAATGTCTTTGTGTCATTGTAATAGGAAAGTCTTGTAAACCTATATCAATCAATGGCTTCGGTGTATGTGAAAGCAATGTTAGCATACTTCTTTTAGGAAATGTTCCATTTAATACTGCATCTACCTGATTTGAAAACTTTTCTATGTCTTGCTGTAATTGCGATTTATTTTCCTTTACAACCGTATTTTCATTTTGAGACATGTAATTTGTTGTATTTGAGTTAGAAATGTCTGTAAATTCATTCTGCGACGTCTGAGCAGTATTTCTTCTGCGTGGTAACTTTTCTCCAAATACTCTATAATCATCTAACTCGAAATCGTTATTGGTATTATTAGATTGTTGTATGTTTTCATAATTGCTCTTTTTGTTAATATAGTTGTTGTTTGGCATAATATTTTGTCCATAGATGTTTCTATAACCATTGGTTAATGCATCATCTAATATAATTTCTACTTTTTTAGCTAAAGCATAATTTGCTTTATTGTTTGCTATATCTTCAAGTGCTTGTCCTATTTGAGACCAGGAAGCTCCTGTGTTGTCTTTAATATATGCTAACTCTTTTGTTGTATTTCTTTTTTGCCCTGTCCAACTATCCCCTGATTTGTATCTTCTTCCTTCTGTAGAATTTTCTAAGTCCTCTATAAATCTGTTTGCCATTTCTTGTATTTCAGGTTGCAACTCTGAATGTTCTTCTTGATAAGGCAAAACTTTCTTGTTTGATACATTTTCAAAATTCCTATTTGACATATCTATAGTATTTGTATCTACATTTACAGATACTCCATTTGTACTATCTAAGTTCGTATCTATATTTGTGTTTACATTACTCGTGCTATTTTCTGGCACTTCCATCACATTATCTAAAGTAGTTTTAGTGTTATTTATTACTTTTCTGTCTGCATTTATTATAGATGATGTTTCATTGATTACTTGATTTATTGCTATATTAGCTTTAGCAATTCTATCATTTACATTATTTATAGCTGCATTATCTAAATTAATCATTTTATTACTGAAGTTCGTCTGAGCTTCTATTAAGCTTTGGTAAGGTGTTGAGTCTAATAATAATCCAGTATTACCATCAATTACATTATAATAATCATTTTGTCTATTTTTAATGATTACAGGATTAACATTCACGTTTTTATTAGGGTTATCTATAGCTTTTCCTTGTACCGCTTCTACATTTTCAAGATTTCCATCTTGATTATAAGTAGCTGTGTAAAAGCGTTCCATATTTTGATTTAAAATTATAGCTTCTTGTCCACCTTCTATTATTCCCTTTACGTCTACTTTACCACTATTAACAGTATCAACAAAAGCTTTGTTGTATTCTTCACTTGTAGGGTTTGATTTATTTACAACATTTTCAGCACTAGCAATTCCAACTGACGCGCCTCCTAATATAATTGCCGATATAATTCCATCGATTCCTGATTCAAGGAATCTCTGCCCCATATCTTCCCAATTCGCAGCTTCTTTTCCTCCAAATACAGTAGCAGCTGTTTCTTGCAAAGGCTCCATTATAGCTTCTTGAAAGAAATTCTCTGCTACGCTTACTCCAAAGCTATTTAGTACTTCTTCTGATAATCCTTTTCCTAAAAACTTTCTGCCTATTTTATCAACCATTCCTCCTGTTATAATATATTCTGTTCCGCCTTCTAAAGCACCCATTACTGTTGCATATCCAAATGCTTGTTCATCTGTCATTCCTCTATTTCGAGCATCGTCCAAATAATTTCCACCTGCACTAATCATAAATGAAGCTGCACCAAGTACTGGATTGGCAGCAGTAATTCCCATAGATATTATATTATCTCCAAGAGAAGGTGCTAATTCAGACAATTTGCTAGCCAATGGATTACTAGAGGCTCTTAAACTATTAATTTTGATTTGTTCATTTCTACGCTGCTCAGTATATTTATTGTTTAATAAAGAATTTAAGAGAGATAATGGGGATATTTCTTTAAATTTGTTTTTAACATCTGAAGAAAGTTTTTCTGCTTCCTCTTCAGAGTAACCTAAAACTTCTAAACCTAGTTTAGTAATAATTTTTGTACCAACTTCTGTTCCCGTACTTGCATAATCTACTACAGATGGTATAAAATCACTTATTCCTTCTGCAAGATTATTTAGAGTACCACTAATTTCATCTAATCTTCTTTGTGGATTGCTTCTATAGTCTATTTCACCGTTACTTAGTAAAAATATATCTTCTGTATCTGCTTTTTTTATGTTTTTAGATTCTTCTTGTGTGGCTATTTTTGTATTGTTTTTATTTACAGAAAATAGATTACTTTGACTCTGTTCTCTAAAATTACTTTCTTGCTTGTTTACTGTAGGCGCTACAACTTTATTATTATTTTGCTTTTCACTTATTGTTGGTTGAGCCCTATCTTGTTGTTCTTCTTTATTATTTGGCACATTGCTTACTATATTCTCATTTCTTTGCTCTCTTTCTGCTTTAATATTATTAAGATAGTTACTTAATTCATCTATCTTAAATGCATTATTGCCATTTGTAATTGGCAACTGGTAATTTGAAGGATTCATATTATTTGAATTTATACTATTTATAATATTATTTGCTTCCTGTAGACGTTGATTATATAGAGTATTCGAACTATTATTGACACCAGTAGTATTTGCAATTATATCTCTAGCTTCTTCTAATCTTCTTTTTCTTTCTTCGTCTTCTCTATTCACTATTTAACCTCCATTCATTAACTAGTTCTCAATGTATGAGCTAAATTTCTTGATAATTGAAACATGTTGTTGCCAGTATTTGAACTTGAGCCTGGTGCTGTTATTCCGTACATAGCAGTCAAATTTGCTAAATCGCTTGCACTCATTCTTCCAGCAGCATATTCTGTTAATAAATAATTATATACAGCGTCATTATCACTTACTTTACGTTGACCACTTACTAAATCTTCTTCTGCCCATCTATTATTTATAATGTCTTTATATGTACTTAAACTTGTATAATTATTTGAGCTATTTCCTGACGAATTTGTATTATATTTACTTGCTAACTGATACTCATATTCTGCACTTTGTCTATCAAGCTGATTTGTATAACTTGCATATTCTTTATCTAATTCAGCTTTTAATTTGTACAATGCCTCATCATTTGCTCTTTCTATTTCTAATTGTTCCCTCATTTTCTTTAATTCAAATTCCTGTTGCTCTTTAGCAAGTCTTGCTTCTCCACTTAGAGTTCCAACCGGTACTCCTAAAACAGCACTTGCTTCATTGTCTACGTATCCTAATTCGTCTACTCTTTTCCAAGCATTTTCTAACTCGTCTTGTGCTTTCTGGTACTCAAATTGCTTATTTTGAAATTCTCTATCTTTAGCATCTTTCCAGTATTCAAATTGTTGAGAATCATATTGCATTACTAATTGTGCAGTATCTGCTAATCTACTTAAACCTTCACTCCACCTTGTGTAAGCTAATTGCTCATATTGTGGTATTAATTCTGATACAACTCTTGCAACTCTCTCAGCAGTCATACTAGAATTTAAAATTCCGCTACTTATCATATTTTCCATAGTAGTATTTGCAGCATATTCTGTAGCCATTTGCAAAGCAGTATCGTTTGCTGGATCATATTGAAAACCATTCTGTACCTGGCTAGCTATCTGGCTTATTAAACTATTAATCGTATCTGAATAAGCACTCTGATATTGGCCTTGTACACTATTCAAATTTGTCGTCGTTGGTGTTACTATTGTTGTACCTAAACTAGTTTTCTTTATTCCACTTGTACCTGTATTATTAGTAGTTTGATTATTATTTCCATATTGACTTTGATAACTACTATATATTTGATTAAAATCCACAACATTGTTATTAGTATTATTAGCATTATATGTTTGTGGTGTTGGTGCAGCATTAGCTTGTTGTGTATTATTAGTTTGTAAAGTTTGTACACTAGCTGTATTGCTCTGTGTGGGTGTAGTCGATGCAATTTGTGGCTGTATTTGTATAGGTATTGTAATAGGATTTATTGCACTATTAGTTTTTCCCGTTTGTGCTTGCGTACTTGGTGCTGGTGTTACCTGCTCTGTCTGTACTTGGTTTAGAGGATTATTACTTACTTGATTTACGTTATTTACAGGGTTACTTGTAGCTGCTACAGTTCTTCCTGTATTTAAAAAAGTATTTGACATTTACATAAATCTCCTTTCTCTTAATTGTATATCTTATTCAATTTTTCTTTCCAGTTATATATTGTAGAATCTGCGTTTTCATTAAAATCAAAATTATTCGTACCAGTATTCTGGTTTAAAATACTCTTCCAATGAGACAATGTAGATTCTACTGTTGGATATAAAGGATAACTTGCATTATTTACTATTCTTAATTGCCTTGCCCATTCTTTCAATGTGTCTGCGTTTGTCGAATATTGTCTAAAATACATTATTTTGTATTAGTTCTATCTACGCGTTCCATTGCGTAAATAGTAATGTCTCCCTTACCATAAATCTCAAATGTATATGAATCAGTGTTTTGCATATCATTTGGAATTAATATACATTCGGTTCTATTAGTGCCTTCGGGCAAAGCATCTTTTATTTCTTTTGTTTTACCGTCATGTGTTATAATCTTTATATTTACTTCTCCGTCCAAATCATAATTAAGCCATAACTGTGTTAAACTTTTCTTTTTACTAAGTACACCATTCTTAAACTCTTTAGTCTTTAAATAAAATGGTATAGGTTCTGTATATACTAAGTCATCTTCGTCTGTAAACTCATCTTGCCCATAAGTCCTGCTATATACAGTTGCTTCTTTTTTTCCACCTGTTAACTCATAAATAGTTCCATTGGCCGTTAATGCATATATAGGATTTGGAGTCTGACTAAAGTTTAAATCATTATATGAATCACAAATCGTGATGTAATATAGCTCATCTGTTACATTATCTGGTTGCAATTCTTTAGTCCATTTTCTTAGCCTTTGGTCGAAAATTAAAAAGAATTTATAATCTGGAAACCAGAAATATATTTTGTTTTCAGAAGCTGCTACACTTACTTTTTTTGCTTCATTTATAGTAATTCCATATATAAACTGTTTAATTCCTCCTGTCACCCCGTTATTTCCTGTTGGCTCTTCTATCTGTCTTATAGAACTACCGTCATATTCATATATACTGCGACCAAATAACCAATACAAATATGAATTATGAACTTTGCAAGTACATTGGTCATAACAACCTATACTATTGTCTAAATTGACTTCTGTGTAATTGTCATTTCCATCAGGTCCAAGAGTTGAACCATAGTATAAATGCATGTTTTCCTCGGAAAAAACAACTAGTTTATCATCAAAACTTACTAGTCCAGTTACTTGGTTACAATTCGACACTCTTGCTTCTCCTGTTACATTAGTACTGGTCCAATCCATTGGATTTTGAATATTACTAAAATAAAGCATATTTCCTAGACTTGCTATCATTCTTTTTTTGTGGTAACACATGTGTTCAAATGTTGTTACATCTGTTGGCATAGGCAATATTTCTGGTGTATTCATTGGACTTAGTGGTAACTTGTGTCTTGTAGGTGTTACATCTTCGCCATACAAAATCATATATTCTTGATTACCATCTGCATAATAAACATGATTAAATTTTGTTCCTGTTATTCCATTTGCAATTACAGTACCATCCATATCTTTTAGTTGAGTACCTTGTATGTAGAAGAGGTAATGTATTCCAGCTACTCCAAAATACTTTATTGTTTCTCCTTTTAAGCCAGGATTTTTAACCATAGTTCTACCAATTCTAGTACGAATTGCTGGATATTTATCTAAACATAAATTGTACATGTCTTGACATTCATCGTCTTGTATTGCTTGAGCCGGATAGACATTGCTTATACCACCTGCTAAGTAGTTTATCTGGTTATTACTTTTTGTATGTATATCTTGTAAGTAAGGTAATTGCCACATGCTTATCTCCTCCTTTTGCATTTGTAAAAGTTTCTTATTACTGGATATCTCTGTTGCTGTTCATTTTTATTCTCATTTGCTCTTTGTACTAAATTGTTATATAAAAGTATGTATTCATTTGCTAGTTCAACATCTGGATTGTGTCCTGACATAGCAATAATGCTCATAACATTATACTTAACCAAATCGATGTAATTATCATCTAACTCTATATAATCATCTAAAGAAGTTATCATTTTTGGTTTTTTCATATAGAATATATCGACTTTTCGCACGTCTTGTGGAACTGGATATATACCAACTAATCCATTTCTTCCATCGTAATATCCTGGCTCTGACATCTTTTCATTGGGCACATATGATTTCAATTCTTTAAATCCACCCCAGTCATATGGATTATTTGCATCTCTTGCTTTATCAGATATTGTCACACTATTAATCATGTCTATACTACAATCTTCTGGTAGTACGTATAATTCTTGTCCTGCTGCAGTAGTAAATGAATAATAATCTTGTATGGCCAAATCTTTATATATTTTTTTCATTGTTTCATTTATCCAAAGAAACAAGCTTTTTTCTGTATATGTATGTGGAAGTCTAACTTGTATATCATCTAATACTTGTCTTACAGTTGTTCTACTTACTATTGCCATATTTCCACCTCCTACTTAGCCCTTATAATGTATTTTGTATTTGCTTGCCCAGTACTTAGATTAGGAACAGTAAATGTTTCTGGTAATTCCGTTTCTTCATCTACTACAATATTGTTTAATTTTCCATATAAACCAATATAATCTATAGTAGTAACAGCTTGTCCGTTGCATTCCAAATAATTTGCTGGCACTGCATCTTTACCAGCATAAATTACCACACCAGCAACTGGTACTAATGCACTAGAACTTGCTTGTGCCTCATTCCATAAGTCTGGAAATTGTCTAATTTCTATACCTTCTATTTTTGCATCTGCATTATTGCCTATAAAAATTACTTCATCTGCCCTAAAAAGCTGATTTGAATAATAATACTCTCCTTTTGGCACAAAGATATATTTCAATTTATTTTCTATTGCATCATATATTGCTTGTTGTATCTGAAGTCTATTATCTGTCATTCCATCTCCAACTACGTTATAGCTTTGAAGCGGAACTATTCCAAATGTATAAAAAAACATATTTTTTAATTCTTCTAATCTCATTAATTCTTGCACTTTTTATACCTCCATTATCTTCTAATTCTCTGATAATTTTCTCCATTGTATTGAAGTCCAATTATTTCTTTTATATTAGGGTCTGCATAATAATAGTAAAAGCCTTTTGCTCCATCATTAACTTTGTTAAAGCATAATATTTGACTGTTTATTATATCTATTACTGGCATATTTGCATTATTTCCTACAGGCAATAAGCTCGAAACTAATTGCCATTGGCCACTTAAATCTAGCAAATCTACTTTATAACACCCTAATAAAACCATTCCAATTGGTGCACCATCTTGAAATGAAACAGCATAAACATATTCATCATTGCTAGAGAATGTAGCATAACAACTCTCATTAAGATTTTTATTATATGGAACAACCATGTTGTCAGATAGCTTTGTAAATGCAAATGTTTTGGCACTTAAATCATAGGTAAGAGAATATGGTTTACCAGCTAAGATAGCAAAATTATCTTTTGAATTAATTAATACTTGTCCGTGCTGATAACCTTCTTCTCCTGTGGCCAAATTAAGTACTTGATTTGCTATATAATAATATTGGTCTAATAAAATAATATTAGTTCTACTAGCATTCAATTCTCCCCAGTCTTCGCACATTAAGAATCTATCACTTGGGCTAAATCTAAACAATGCCATTACATTTCCTATTCGCGTATCATTAATTTGATTCATTGTTTCAACATATGCTCCAACTCCCCACAAGATTTTTACAATATGTATTTTCCCACCATCACAATAAGCAAATGTATTTGAATTAGTGTTTGCATATGCAATTGAATTGTAATCTGCACACTTGTTATTTATTACAATCTTGTTTGTAGCACCGTAAGGTGTTGAAGCCCCTATAGTACCATTGCCAGAATGTTCAAACATGTATGTGTATATTCCAGCAGTGGTTCCAATTGTGATTTGAGTATAATTGCCAACTTTAATTGGAGATGCAGCAATACATTTTACTTCTCCTGCCAATCCTAGCTCTTCATATGTATATGAGCATTTTGAACTAGGGTCAGCATGATATATTTCATTAGTATTAGTATTTAGATTATAAATCACAATTTCTCCAGATACGTTCTCTGTTAACTTTCTATCTGCAATTATATAGTTTATATAATCATTGCCAACTAACGTTATCAATCTATCTACATCATTATTGCCTAAACTAATCCCATTTAAGTTTGATTTTCCGCCAGTTAAGATTCCGGCTTTACCATAAAGCTTCTTTGCGACTACTTCATCTGTACCCAAGATGACTCCTCCTGAGCCACCACCTCCGGAAGGCACATATGTACCGTGTATTTTTTCACCTTTTACATAGGCATTATATCCTTGTAATATTTTATCGGCTGTAGCATTAGCATCATTTGTATTAATGTATCCATCTGGAATCACTACTATACTTCCTCCACTACCGACTAGTTTCAATGTCTTGTATATTATTAGCCATAGTTTCAAATGAAGCTGTAGCAGAGGTATAAACTCCTTTGTCAGTAATAGCCTCTGCTACTAGCTCTTTACCATCACTGACAGATTGAAAAAGGTCTTTCATATTATCGTTTAATTGGTCTATTGACTCTCCAACATCTGCAAAATTCGCGTTTACATCATCGACTATTGCTTGTGTCTTACTGTCAGTATATTGTTTTTGTGCAGCTATATCTGCATTTATTTTATCTGTTAAATTTTTATTAAGTGCTTGTAAATCATCGACTTCTGCAAAACCTGAAAAATCTTGATTTCTTATTGCAGAATTTACATACTCTTTTGCTTCATTTAAGATAGCTGAATCTTGTTGATTTATATAATCAAGAAGTTTGCTTTCTTTATCTCCATGATATTCTTTTACCCATTCTTTTGTTGCATAATCTTCGGCTGGAATACCACCTAAATGATTAGAATCATTTGCAAGATTAGCATCTGTTCTACCATTTTGACTTGCAATAGATTTGCTTATTTGTTCAAATGAATTTGTCATGATTATTTTCTCCTTTCGTCCATTATTCAAAAAGAAGAGGGCATTTCCCATGTTGTAAGAAATCCCTCTGTTTTTTATTAAGAACCAACTACTACATTTAAAGCTTCTGTTGACCTTTTAATCATGTTGCTGGAATCAACTTCTACAACTACAATTTTGTCTCCAGATGCGCATGTAATATCTGTATTTAAAGTTAATGCAGTATAGCCAGTAGCTATATCATTTAATGATGGTTTTGTTACACTTGCTCCAACTTTGTATTTTAAAGTACCTGCTCCATTTCCTGTTACATTTGTAACTTTAGTTGCAGTTGAAGTTGAGCCAGCTGCAACATTTGCAGTTAACGCTCCCAGTGTTGGTGTTCCACTTATTCCAAGTGAGCCAACTAAACCTCTCCAATCGCAATATCCAACATCAAATCTTGTATAACCAAACATATTGTAATCCATTTGGTCTTGTATTCTTTCGCTATCAAAAATTGGCTCTTCTCTTCTTAAGAATAGCAAGTTGTCAAGACTTGTATCTTGTATAAACCATGGCTTTGTTAAACCTGTTGGGTCTGATAGATATGGCCATACTACTACTTTTAAGTTTGGAATTGTATTTACATCGTTGTTGTTTGTTCCACTTTGTAATATAGAATTTATAATAGCTTTAGCTACGAATTCTAGTTCTGGACAAACTACTAATTGCTTAGCTTGTGCAACAATTGGAATACCTGCCTCATCTTTTTGTAGCCCCATCATTGTTAAAGCTGCTTTTAAAGATTCATCAGTTAGAGGTGCTTCTATTAAGTTAGAACATGTAAGTGTAGAATTTATAAGTGGGTGGTCTTTAGCAAATAATGCTTTGCCATCATAGCCTACATTACTAAATCCATTTAAGATAACCCCTGCTGTCTCAGTCTCCTCTGTAGCTCTTAGACCTCTACCTAAACCTTTAGCACTTCCACCTTTTCCTATACCTTTAAAAACATTATATAAATCATCTTGAACTAACTCCCATGTAAGTTGATAAGCCTTATCGAAACGTCTTGCTTCGAATACTGCTTTCTCTCCTTCATCGAATTTGTCATGATTGAACTTATTTCCTTCTTGGTTTTCTTGCCATAAACCAAAAGCTCCTAGATGTGGATAGCTCTGTGTTTTCATATCCATCTTTTCTACTTTGAATATACCTTTGTATATCATTGGTACTTCATTATATGTATCAAAGAATATTTTTTTATGTATTGGTGTCAAGACCTCGGCAAAATTAGCTCTTGTCATCATTGCTGCTGTTGTTGGCATATTTAATCACTCTCCTATATTTATCTAATTTTCGTAGCAAATATAGGAAATAAAAAATTACTTTGTTTTTCTTTTATTATAATCATTATATTGCTTGATAGAATCAGCATTTTTAGCTGCCAAATAATCATTTACACTAATTCCTGCCATTCTTGCAGCTGCAATTTCTGCAGCGCTAGCTTTTGGTTTGCTTTCAGAGTTTGAAATAGCTCCAGCACTTGAATTAATATTGCCTAGAATTTCTTTTCTGGCTTGATTATTTTGCATTTTTGCTTCAACTTTTCTTTCTATCTCGCTTTTAGTATTATTGGATTTTTTCTTATCATAATTTAATGCATAATAAGCTTGCTCGACACTAAGTCCTTTGTCGACTAAGTCCTTAATATCGTCCTCATAGTCCATTATGTCATTAAATTCATTCTCTTTAGACTTCTCAGATAATTCTAGTTTAAATCTCATAGATGCAAGCTCTTGCTCAATCTTGTTTGAATTAGATTGTTTTTTATCAATTGCTGCTGCAAGTGACTTAGCAATACTTTCATCTACTCCACTTTCAACTAACTCCTCTAAAGTAGTCTTTTTATTTGCTTTTGTAGCTTCTTCAAGAGCAGCTATACGTGCTTCAAGTTCTTTATTTTTCTTGACAGCATCTTTTCTAGCTTTTCTTTCTTTGTTAATGTCTCTTTTAAGAGCTTCTTTTTCTTCATCTACAGTAGTCTCTGTATTAGTTTCAACTTGTTCTGTTTGAACTGTTGTTTCTTCTATTTCTTCTTCTGTACCAGGTAATACAATACCTTCTTCATTTTCTAAATTAACCGCTTCCAAGTTAATTCCTTCTTGTTCATTTTCCATGATGTATCTCCTTTCCATTTTTAGCCAGGTTTTGTCCTCAAATTAGATGTTTTAGCCAGGCTCTCGCCTCTTAATTTTGATTTTTAGCCAGCTTCTCTGCTCAATATATATTAAGTCTTATTTACCACAAGTTTTTGCGTGAATAGCAAGCCCTTGCTTTGATTTAAAGACTCTTTTACAGTTTTGACATATAAATTCATTAGTCGATGTGTTAGTCTCGTTAGAATTGATTTGTGTTTGCTCTACGTCATTATTTTTAATTTCTTTTGCATTTTCGTCTATTGTTATAGTTTTTGCTTTAATTACAGGTCTATCCTTTTGCGCTATATCTACAACTTTATATGTTTGTCCAACTTGTTTTAACAATAAAAGTGTTTTTCTTAGACAAAGTGGACAATGTGTTTCACTTACATGCTTTATATTACCTCCATAGAATTTACTATCGTTTATTCTTTTAAGTTCTGTTAGATTATGTATTGTAAACTCATATCCACAATCACATTTGGTAGTATTTTTTATTTTATAATCTTGTAAATCCATCTTCCTACGCTCCTCTCATATAAGATGTTGCAACATTACCATTAGCTGTTAGTCCTTCAATTCCTACTGACTGATTCATACCTACTGTCTGATTTGGTATTTGACCAGTTTGCTGTGTCATCTGCATTTGTTTCATAGTATCAGAATCATATATACCAAGTTCTTGTTGTTCTTCCATACTTTCTGGCACTTCTTGTATATTTAATCCTAACTGTTTAATTAGGTAATTTCTGTACTCTTTCTTACTTATTGCTTTATCTGCATAAGCTTGTCTAACTATACTGTATCTGTATGCTCTGTTGTTTGGAAGTCCTGCTCCGACAGTAACATTTAAATCAAACATTATCTTTCTTGTCTCGCCTTTATCACTTTGCATATATTTATAATCTTCTGGCTTTGCACCAGGATTGTTTTTCAAATAGTTATCTCTATACTCTGTATCACTTTCTATTAGCACTGGTACTCTGTTTAACAAGTCTGGATTAAATGACTCGAAATCATCTTCTCCATTTTTGCCTTTTATCCTAAACAACATTGTTGTATTCCAGTTAAGTAGTGCAAGTTCTATTGCATATTCAAATACATCAGATAAAGTTTCTTGTAGTAATCCTTTCTTATGCTCTATCATGCTGTTACCAGAGTTTTGCAATGCTAAGCTTTCTGTTGCTGTATCTATTCCATTTTGCTGTTTACCTATCATCTGGTCACTAAACCTACTTACTATAATTCTGTCATTGTTTATCAAGTCTGTTCTTTTATCTATCAAATAATTAGATAGTGCTGGTGGTTGTAACCATTTCATGCCATTTATATCATTTGTAGGAATTGCTTGCCCTGGAACATTTGTTACTTTTTCTGGGTCAATACCAGAGCTATTAGCTATTAATGGTATTGGGTTTCCTGTAAGTCTTGCATTTCTTAATAAATTGTCATCTATTTCATCTATTTGGTCAGATATAGGGAGCATTAGTTCAGCGCTAGCTTTTCCCCATACAGTATTTTCTCTATACATGTCTGGTGTTAAGAAATATGGATACTTGCTATTTGGGAATAGTTCTAATTCATTTGCTTTTAGTTTGTCTGCCTCTTCTTTTTTTCCTTCTTCTAATAACTTTGTTTGCTCTTCTATTAGTTCATCTTCTTTTTTCTTTTTATACTCTTTTAACTTCTTTTTAGTGTCTCTTAAAATTACCCCATCGCCAGACATTTCAACTAATCTAAGTCTAAGCTTTCCATCTTCTTTGTATCTAGTCCATATCATTAAGTGTACATACTGGTCTTCTTCATTTTCCTGTATTAAATCTTGTACTGGGTCTAAATTAGGAATAATAGCATCAGCAAGCTTTTCTCCATATTCAATCTTAGCAGAATATATAGACTTTGCTTTTGCTTCAATTATATATTGAGCCTCTTGTATATCGTAAATATCTGTTATAGCTGGGTCTATAAATAATTTTGCTGGGTGTACAGGCTCTATATCTGGCAATCCCTTACCATCTAACTTATCAAAATTCCACAAAACTCTAAATATACCTGTACCAGTCATTTCACGCCTACGTTCGTGTACTTCTATCTTTCTGTACATTTTATTTCTGTCTTTTATGAAATCTGCTAGAGTACGTACATAATCGCAGAATGGTTTATCTCCAGGCTCTCTAGGGTCTACCTGTATTCCTATTGTCTGGTCACATAATAGGCTCGTTTTGCCTTCTACGTTAGAGTTAGTTATGTTTGTATTTGGTGCTGGGTCTTCATCGTCATCATACTCAAAATCGCCTTCCCAATAACGGTTGATATCGTCCCACTTCTTGTTTAGTCCAAGTCTGTTTTTATCTGTATAAGCACGTCTGTACCATACCAAGAATTGTTCCGCTTCTTCTATTTCCTTGTTAGACATAATAGCTGCTCTTTTAGCTCTTTTTTCTCCTACAATATCATTTAGCTCGTCCATCTATTACTCCTCTCTCTTTTTCATCTCTATACCGTTCTTTGTCCTTACTGGCTCATATAATCCATCATGATTTTTGTATTTTGCGTACACATCTGTTCGGCCATTCAATATGCTTCCGAAAATTTGTTTTGCTTGTTGATGTATGTTCTCGAGTAAATTGCTTCTTTTTTGTATCTACCTGCTTATTTATATACATTTTATCTTGTATATCTTTTAATAAATATATAATGCAAATACATGCTAACAAAATTGCGATTACTACTAACATAAAAATAAGTTCCATACTATCTTCTCCTTGCTCTGACTGATTTTTTTACTTGTATTTTTATATCTCTATATCCTAAATCTTCTAGCTCTGTAGGTGTATATGTTCCTTTTGGCTTTTCTTTTTTTGCTACTAACGGACTTTGCCACATCGTACAGAAGTATCTAAGTGCGTCTGGTATATGTGTAAGTTCGTGTGGCTCTACTGCTACATCATTTGGATTTTTTTCGTCATGTTGCAAAGCTGGCAAAGTTCTTATAAGATTTACACAATTGCTAAATATTTTTAATTTAGAATTTGGTTGCCCTTGTTCATCTTTATAAATCTTAAGCCATTCATGTACTGCAAGCCACCCTGTTACTCTATTATTATCTGCTTTAGTTAAAAATTGTCCATTTCCCGCAAATATATCTGCTGTACTCTTACCTGTATCTTTATTTCTATTCCATAGATCCGGTGGAGCATAATCTATCTGTATCTTTTCATTTGTCATTTCATTTATTTTCCTTGCTGCTTCAGAAACTATTAAATCTGGCTCGTACAATTCTTTATATGCATAACAATTCATATGATAATCCATTGCTATCCATAGTGTTGCACACATATCAAGTCCATAGTCCCTGGCTCTATATATTCTCCAATCTTTTGGTATTTCAAATGGAGTTACAACATGTATTTTTCTATCAAATTCTGTAAAGAATTGACCATCAAATATGTCCCAATCTCCATACAAAAGTGCTTGCCTTTCTTTTTCTGGTAATAGTTCCAATCTACTAACATAATCTGGGTCATTGTCTAATAAAAACATATTGTCTTGTACAAGAGAAGGAATAAAAATGATTGTAGTTTTCTTACCATTTTCTAGTGTTATTTCATGTATTTGGTTAGGAGTACCTATATCAATAAATCTAGCTTTTACCCACGCATGTCCTACTCCTCCTGGATTACCAGAACTTTTTATATGTTTTGGATATGGATTTGCGCCTCTACAACGAGATATCATATAAGTGTACATGTATTCTGTAAAATGCGTAAGCTCATCGAAGCGGATTACATCATATTCAGCAGATTGATACTGGTACACGTCATTTTCACTATCTATATACCCGAAAATCTATAATACTGCCATTCTTAAATGTCCATATATGTTTTGAACTATTATATGATGCAGCTTCTCTTGGATAAAACTCCAAACTAACTCTTATAAGTGATTTTTCTAAATCCGGAAAAGTACGTCTAAATATGATTTGTTTAGACTTTGGATACTTTAATGCATATAATAATGCATCTACTAATTGTCCATAGGATTTTCCACCACCTGCTGCACCACCAAAAAATGTTTCAAAAGCCTCAGAATTTATAAATTGTTCTTGTTTTTCTGTTATTTCTATGTCCATGTCATCACTTTTTCTTAATACTTATATTTACTTCAAATGGTTTTGTTTGTTCTAACTCTAGTTTGTCTGTAAAAATACCTAAATGCTTACCTAATAATTCAAGGGCTTTAGTTTTATCAAGCAATTTAACTTTCTTTGTATCACCAATATACTCTCTATCTTCTCCACGTCCTTCATATTCTTCAAATGTCTCTAGTTGAGATACAGCACCTGCAATATCATCTTCTAAACACTTAACATTTTTTAAATTACCATTGTTATCATACAATTTTCTAATGTCTGCAAATGCTATTTTTGCTAGCTCTTGAATCACTCTATCTTGTGTTACTTGAGTTCTTTCTTCTCTTTTCTTTTGGTGTATTGCTATGTATTCCTTAACCTTAGCATTTCTTAGCAGCCTACTACCATTTACACAAGCTGTTTCATCTTTTTTACAATTTGGATAAGCAACCTTATATGCTCTGGTTGCATTAAGGTCTATTAAGTATTCACCACAAAATTTTTTTTGTGCTTCTGTCATATAAGATTACCTCTCTTTCTTTTATAAACACTATGCAAGATATAAACAGCCCAATATATCCTGCATACTATTTACAATTAGGCAAGAACAACTAGAATATCTTGCAAGACACATATCAAAAAAATAAAAAAGGAACATGAGCTAACCATATATTAACTTATCTAGTATCGCTAATAATCATTTAAAACTTAGAGAGTGCAAGTACATGTAAATGAATTTGTACTCTCTAATGAACAAAGGAATTTTTTATATCCAATTTACTACATTTATATTGTAGCATAAAAATACCCCTCAAAATTCCTGATTTTTTCCAAATTGTTAACATAAATTTCTATAGAATATAAGCTATTTATAAAACTAGCAACATGAGTAAAATAAAAAAGAATAGAGTTATACTTTTCCCCATTCTTCTGCTAATAAATTAATGCATTTATTATAAATATTGTAGTAAGTAGATTTCGAAACATTAAAATGAGATTCACAATAAGCCCAGTCATAGTTTCTATTAAATATGTTTTCAAACATTTGTTTTTCAAAAGGGTTAAGCCTATTAATTACATTTTCAACATACTTCATTCTTTCTTCACAAATAAGTAAAGTACGGCTAGAAATCGAATTATCTATTTTCAATCTATTTAACAAATATTTATTATCTTTATATTGCCTAAGTTCTCTTTCCATTATTTTTTTTATTTCTTTTGATAAATTAGACATTGCTTACTGTTCCTTCCATTTAATTTTATTTTCTTTATTTACTATGTTTTCAAATTCTATACCATTATCTTTTAAATCTTTTATACAATCCTCGTAAGAAATGTATTCTTCTTTAAGTGCATCTACATTATTCCAAATACGTGACATTACTTCTGGTAGTCTCTTCTTTCCAAATCCACATACATATCTTAAAGTATAAGCTACAGCAATACTGTAAATATCAAGATATTCATTTATCATTTTCTTTGTATGCTTTTCACATTGATTTATCATGTCATTATATACATCATCTACCCATTTACGTAGTTTCTTTGGATTATCAAATACTTTATTTAACTGTATTTCTTGCCTTTTAGTTAAGTTCATATAATTAATCCTCCTAATCCACAATATAGTTTTGTTTAATCATATCATTTACAATATCAACTTGAATATGTCCAATTAATTCTTGTTTTTCGCCCATGTCTAAATTACAATAGCCTGTCATAATATATGCATCTTCTTGTCTTAACTTAAAAGCAATCATTACATTATCTATGTTATTCTCTCTCACTTTATTTATTGCATCTTCTAAAAAAGCAACTACATCATCATTTTTGTTTTTTAATCTAATTATTTTTCCCATAACATTACTCCTATTAAGATAAATTACTATATTTTTCATTTTTTATCAGTTTATTTGTTGCCTTCATTAATTCTGTATCTAAATTTAAAGTCAAATTATGTTTTTTAAGTTCAGTTTCGTTTAATTCTGTAGTTTTAGAATTAATTAGAATAGTAGCAGCCTTTTCAAAATGTTTTAGAGGTTTTACAATATATGTTCTATATGTATAACTTTGTATCTGATTTGGCTTTAAAATATAATATCCAATATTTTGTATTGCTTTTAAAACAATTCCATTTTGTATCAAATTGTTTTTTACAATTCTCATCAATGAACTTTTGAATTTATAATATTCGAATTTATCTTCTAAATTATAATTTGTAAATTGTTGTAATTCATTTATCTTTATAGTATCCCCGAAATTCTTTTGCTTTATATACTTTTCTATTTCTTCAGTTTGAAATATTCTATCAGATTTCATTTTTTACTCCTTTCTTATTACCAATCGGAACTTCTAATGCCTCATATAAGCTCCAATTTAAACTATTTATTCTTTTATAAAATGTATTTTTATTTATACCTAAATCTTTAGCGATAGCAGAGTATCTTTTATAATTTTTACCATTGTAAGTAATTGTAGTATTACTTGACTTTCCTTTTCTACAATTATTGTTATATTGATTATGCATTACTTCACTTTCATAAGCCCACATTAAATTCCCAACAGTATTGTCTCTAATATTTTTTCTGTGTATTACTTTAGGCTTGAAACTTGGATTAGGTATAAATGCTTGTGCAACTAATCGTCCAACCATATAGTTCTTGGTAATATTATTCTTTGATAGTTTAACTTCATAGTAACCATATCTGTTCAATTTTGGTTTTAATTCTTGAACTTTTCCTGTATTATTGTAATTAGTACTTCTAATTTTTCCAGTATCACTGACTTGATATTTGCCATTGTAGCCTATAATATCTTTCCATATTTCTTGCATTATCATTCTCCTTTCACTTTATATGCGTTAGCTTCATATAATTCGTGCGTTAGAATGGATTTAATATATATTTTTGTAATATCAAATCCTTCCACTCCTAAATATTCATTATTGCTTCTAGCATCTCTATATTTCCTTACTCTACCAACTTTTAACTCGCTTAAAGAATTGACTTGATACTCTACTATATCTCCGTACTTCTATTAAGTCTATTAGATTTTCACTGTGTTTTGTTATGTTTTCTCGTAGATACAAACCTTTTTCGCATTCAATGTATTGTTTCATATAATAATCGTTGTTTTTAACTTTGTCTATTTTTCCATTTTTAGTTCTAACATATTCTCCTACTTTAATATCTTCCATGCTCTACTCCTTTTCTACTAATTTAATTATAGTTGTATAATTTATAGTATGTCCAACCCTTATTTCATCTTTACTTAAAAATAACTTATCATCA
>ERZ1643251.775-NODE-775-length-41483-cov-5.878754_pt1 | contig 41483 bp, 34 predicted proteins | sample MGYA00579261_ERZ1643251 | MGnify/ENA primary metagenome ERZ1643251 (study PRJEB29033, sample SAMEA4952267) | chicken gut metagenome | biome: Broiler Chicken; feature: Gastrointestinal Tract; material: Caecum | place: Ireland | collected 2018 | study: Broiler... | reverse complement strand
GCTGTCTGCACAATCTGGGGCGGTTCATTTCCGGCCGGGGCTTGGTTATCCGTTTTTTGCAGCAATCGGGCGGTTTCAGGCCAGGTCCAGGTAGAGGGCTGCCAGTGCCATCGTGGCGTGCAGGCCGTCCAGATGGGTGCGCTCCATGCCGTGGGAGGCGTGTACCCCCGGGCCGATGAGGGCAGCCCGGCAATCCATACCGGCGCGCCAGGCGGCGCCCACGTCGGAACCATAGTGGGGGTAGATGTCCACCGCGCAGGCCACGCTGTGGTCCTTGGCCAGCTGCTCCAGGCGGCAGACCATACCGTAGTCATAGGGGCCGCCGCCATCCTTGGCGCAGATGGAAACCTGGTATTCGGTGCAGCTCAGGTCCTCCCCGATGCAGCCCATATCCACCGCCAGCAGTTCGTCCACCGCGGGCAGGGTGGCACCGCCGTGACCCACCTCCTCGTGGACGGTGAGGGTGAAGTAGGTTTCATACCGGGGCTTGGTGCCGGTTTCGTGCATCTGCCACAGCAGCGTCAGCAGACAGGCGGCGCTGGCCTTGTCGTCCAGGAAGCGGGACTTGACAAACCCGCTCTGTGTAACGACGGTCTTGGGGTCGTAGCAGACGTAGTCGCCGGCGGCGATGCCCAGGGCCTGGACGTCCGCCTTGCTGTGCACCTTCTCATCGATGCGCACGGCCATATTCTTCTCGTCCCGGGGGCGGGTGGCGGCGTCATCCTGCACGTGCACCGACGGCGACAGGCTGAGCACCGTGCCGGTGTAGACCTGACCCGCCCGGGTGTAGATGCGGCAATACTCGCCGTCCAGGGTGGGCAGCAGCGGGCCGCCCACCTTGGTAACCATCAGCATGCCGTCGGCGGTGATGGAGCGCACCATCAGGCCCAGGGTGTCCACATGGGCGCAGAGCCCCACCTTGCGGCCGGTCTCCCGGCCGGGCACTGTGATGATCAGGTTGCCCTTGTTGGTACGCCGGGTGGCAAAGCCCAGCTCCCGGGCAATGCCCTCGGCCACCGTGACCACCTTGTCGGTGAAACCGGTGGGGCTGTCCTGCCCCAGCAATTTTTGCAGTGTATCCACCAGGAAGGCCCGCCGGGCCTCCTGCATCTTTTCCTCTGTCATCTTGGGTTCCTCCCTTGGTTTATTCCGGTTCCATCTTACAAAAAAAGCAAACCGTTTGCAAGGGGGTGTTTCCGGCCGGACGGTACAGGCTCAGCCCCAGACTTCCCCGGCGATTTCCCGGACCAGTGCCAGCTTGGCCCACTGCTCTTCCTCGGTGAGTTTGTTGCCGATCTCGCAGGAAGCGAATCCGCACTGGGGGCTCAGGCAGAGGCGGTCCAGCGGAACATATTGGGCCGCCTCGTGGATGCGGGCAATGACGGCGGCCTTGTCCTCCAGCCGGGGGCTCTTGGTGGTGACAAGGCCCAGCACCACCTTTTTGTCCGGGGAAACCTTGCGCAGGCATGCAAAGCCGCCCGAGCGTGCATCGTCAAATTCCAGGTAGAGGGCGTTCACCTTTTCCCGGCCGAAGACCTGGTCGGCGATGCGGTCATACCCGCCGCTGCAGGCCCAGGTGGAGTGGAAGTTGCCCCGGCAGATGTGGGTGTTGATGACGAGGTCCTCCGGCTTGTCTTCGATGGCCAGGTTGTTGACCAGCAGGAACTCCTCCTGCAGTTTTTGCAGGCCGGCCTCGTCGGTGCCGAAGAAAAGCGTCGCCTTGGGGTCCACAAAGCAGCCCCAGGTGCAGTCGTCCAGCTGCAGGTTCCGGCAGCCGGCGGCGTAAAGGTCGGCAATGACCTTTTTGTAGCCCGCCACCAGGTCGGCAATGAGCTCCTCGTCGGTGGGATAGAACTTGCGGGTGTCGGGCAGGTTCATCGGCATGATGAGCTGTTCCAGGAACTGGGCGGGCGCCGGGATGGTCTGCTTGGCCACGGTGTTCTCGTCCTCCAACGCCTTCACGAACTTAAAGTGCTCCACAAAGGGATGCACCCCCACCGACAGTTTGCCGGTCAGGTAGGTATCGTCGATTTTGGCGGCCTCCCCGTGGAAGGGCAGGCCCTCCTGGGTGGCGCTGTGGCCGATGCCGCCAAACCCCCACATGAAATCCAGGTGCCAGGTGGACCGGCGGAACTCGCCGTCGGTGATGACGTGGTAGCCCGCCGCTTTCTGTTTGGCCACCAGCTCGGTGATGCACCGGTCCTCCACCTCTTTCAGCTGCCAGGTGGTGATGGCGCCCGCCTCGTAGTCGGCGCGGGCTTTTTTCAAAACTTCGGGGCGCAGAAAGCTGCCCACATAGTCATACCGGAAAGGGGTATTTGCCTTTTTCATCTTCACAATCTCCTTTATAATATACCGCGAAAATCGCCGCGCCGTGGCAGCGGCGGGGATTTGTCTGTTTCTGCAAGAACTGTTTTTCAGTATATCCAGGGAAAGACGATCTGTAAAATACGAAAAAGCATCGGTTTGCCATAGATTCAGCCTATAGCAAACCGATGCTTTCGTTTTATTCTTCCCGCCCGGCGGTATAGCGCTTCAGTGCTTCGATATAGCGGATTCCGAAGGGGCCCGGCCCCACCTTGCTGTGGGTGATGTAGCCGATTTCCATGCAGTCGTCCACCGCCAGCGGGACCGCCACAATGTTTTTGCCGTTCAGCTCCTCGTTGATGACGCCGCTGCAGATGGTGTAGCCGTTCAGCCCGATGAGCAGATTGAAAAGGGTCGCCCGGTCGGAAACCAGAATATCCTTTTTGCTCTCCCGGGTGCTGAGAATTTCCTCCGAGAAGTAGAAGGAATTGTGTTCCCCCTGCTCGTAGGAAAGCCGCGGGTAGGGTTCCAGGTCCTCCAGCGTCACCACGTCCTTTTGGGCCAGCGGGCTGAAGGCACTGACAAACACATGGGGCCTGGCGAGGAACAGCCGGTGGAATTTCAGATGGTTTTCCCGCAGGGTTTTGCGCAGCACCGTCTCATTGAAAGGGTTTAGATAGAGCACCCCCACCTCGCTGCGCAGCTTGGCCACATCCTCGATGAGCTCGTAGGTCTGGGTTTCCCGGATGCGGAAGTCGTATTCCTCCCCGCCGTACTGTTTCAGAAGGTCCACAAAGGCTTCCACCGCAAAGGAATAATGCTGGGTGGACACGCAGAACTGGTGCTTGACCTGGGCGGCGCCCAGATACCGTTCCTCGATGAGGCGGGTCTGTTCCATCACCTGGCGGGCATAGCCCAGGAACTCCTCCCCATCCGCCGAGAGCAAAATCCCCTTGTTGGTGCGCTGGAAGATGGTGATGCCCAGTTCGCTTTCCAGTTCCTTGATGGCGGCGGTCAGGCTGGGCTGGGCCATATACAGCCGCTTGGCCGCCTCGCTGATGGTACCGGCTTCGGCCACCGTCACCACGTATTTTAATTGTAAAAGGGTCATGGGCAGTTCCTCCGGGTTGGCAAGAATACCGCTATCCTACCACGTTGCGGCGGGGATTGCAATCGCCGGGGTGCCGGGATCAGCTTCCGGTCAGCCCGAACCGCGCCTCGAACCGGTCGATGGCATCGGCGCAGCGCAACATCCGGCGCATTGACCACAAAGTCAGCGCCAGCCCCGCCACAACCATTCCCATGCTGAGACCCAGGGTGTAGCCGCCCGGAAAATGCTGGAGCGCCACCGGCAGCACAAAAGCGCTGCTATTGATGAACAGATGCACCACCATGCCGTAGACCATCGAGCCGGTGTACCAGCACAGATACCCCAGCACCAGCGCCACAAAAATGGTCTGGGGTGCCTGGAACCAACTGTGACCCACAGCAAATATGAGTGCCGAGATCACCACCGCCGCCTGCCAAGGCAGTCTGCGGCTCAGCCCGGTGACCAGGCCGCCCCGTATGACCGTTTCCTCGGTGATGGGCGCCAGGATGACCACATAGAGCAACTGAAATCCCAGCGGGCCTGTCAGAAAAGAGATGTCCCGGGTTGTCTGAAAGAGCCAGGACAGCACTACCGAAACCTCCGATACCATCCGCAGCCCCAGGGCCAGTACCAGCGACCATCCCAGCAGGGGCTGGCGCACCCGCAGCAGAGCCCGCCGGGCGGGAACATTGCCGGCCAAAAACACCGCTGCCAGCAGCAGGGTAGCCAGACAGACCGCCACCGCGCTCACGGCACCTCCCGGCAGATGCAGCAGCGGCGTCAGAACGACTCCGCTGAGCATAAAGAAAAGATACAGCGCAATGCCCTGCCAGAATTTCATCCCGCACCACCCCCTCGACAAAATTATCTTGATACTTTTTAGTCTATTCCCTTTTATCTCGGGGAACAAGCATCCCCCTGACCATCGTCTGCGGCCTGTTCTATAAGTTCGGTTCCGGACTGACCCTGGGCGCCACCACCGTTATGCTGGCCGACGTCATCGACTACGGCGAAGTGACGCTGGGCACCCGCAACGAGAGCATTGTGGCCTCCTTCCAGACCCTGCTGGTCAAGACGGCTTCCGCCGTGGCCGGCTGGCTCATCGGTGTGGGCCTGACCATCTTCGGCTATGTGGAGAATGTACCCCAGACCGCCGAGACCATCCTGGGCATGCGCGTTCTGATGGGCGTGGTGCCTTCGGTCATCACCGTGCTGGCCTTCGTGATCTATGTGGGCGGCTACAAGCTGGACGGCGCCACGCTGGAAAAGGTGGCTGCACAGCTGAAGGAAAAGTGCGCTGCCGAGTCCGCCGAAGTGAAATAAGCACCCCCACGCGCAGGGATTCAAGAGCACCGTAAGGTTTACAAAGCCCCCGGAAGGCAACCGCCTTCCGGGGGTTTTGCGTTGCCGGGGCGCCCCCCTGCCGAATCTTCTTTTGAGGACGCGCTATGCCTTTTTCCCCCTTTGTGGTATACTTCTATCCATAACACAAACACTATTTCTCCTGTAGACAGGACGGTAAACACAACGGAAACGAGGAACCATTTCGTGAAGAGAGATACACCCTTTTTGCCCCGGCAAACGCTGTACGGAGCCATCATCGTGACGGCGGCATTGATTGCGCTGGGGTCTTTTGTGGATTACCCCCTTTCCAGCGCGCTGTACGATGCCTCCAATCCCTTTGCGCTGTTCTTCGCCGCCTACGGCGCCATTCCCGCCCCGCTGGGCTGTGTGGCGGCGGGCACGCTGTTTGTCTGCGGGCGCAGCCGGGACAGGAAGATGGCAGGCATGCTGCAAAGCATCGGCGGTATGCTGCTGCTCCTGGTGGGCGCTTTGCTGGTGTGCTTTCTGCCCGCCGTATATCTGCCGGTATCACCGGTGGTCTTAGCCGTAGTGGGGCTGGTCCTGTCTGTCGGCACGATTTTGATCGTCCGCCGGCTGGCCCGGGGGGCCGACCGCGCCGTCATCAACCGGGTGGCCCTTGCCATCCTGCTGGCCATCCTCTGCGAGCTGGTGGTGGTCAACCTCATTAAAGTCCGCTGGGGCCGTCCCCGCATGCGGCTGGTGGTCAGCCATCCCGAAGCCTACTTTTTCCCCTGGTGGCGGCGGGGCACCGCGCTGAAAGAGTCCCTTCTGGCCGCCGGGGTGGCCGCGGACGAATTCAAATCCTTCCCGTCCGCCCATACCGCCAACGCCGCCACCATGCTGTTGCTGGGCCTGGCGCCTCTGCTCCAGCCCCGGCTGCGGCGATACCAGAAGGCACTGGTGACCTTCGGTTTCGTGTGGACCGCCGTGGTGGCGCTCTCCCGCATTCTGCTGGGCGCCCACTACCTGACCGACACGGCGGTGGGCTTTCTCATCGGCTTCCTGAGCGTCTACCTCATCTGCGGCGCCCTGTTCCGGCGGCGGAACAGGAGCGGATAAGATCACCATGCAAAAAACGGCGCTGTTCCTTTGGGAACAGCGCCGCTTTGTTACCGGGTCATCCGACGGATTCCACGCGGACGAGGGTGAACCCGGCCTTCTCCACCGTGGCCTTCAGCGTATCGTCCGGCAGGTCGCCCCGGAGGGTGACCTCGGCGGTGCCCGCCGCGTGATCGGCCGCGGCGCTCTCCACCGCGGGCAGGGCCTCCAGCAGTCTCTTCAGTCGGCCGGAGCAGCCGGCGCAGTGCATACCTTCCACTTTCATCATCTTTTTCATAAGAATACGATCCTCCTGGTTTTTGTGGGTTGTGGGGGCACCGGCGGTGTGCCGGCCCCCTGTATCGTCAGGCATGCGGCCGTTACCGCATGCCGTGGGGCAGATACCCGGCCTCCTCCACCGCCTTGGACAGGGCTTCCTCCGGGGTGTCGGGCAGCATGCGGATGACCGCCGTGCCGGCCCGGGCGTCGGCGGTGACCCGCTCCACGCCGGGCACTGCCTCCAGCGCCTTCTGAACGGTGCGCTCGCAGTGTTCGCACATCATGCCCTCGATCTCCATCGTCTTTTCCACGGCGCTTTCCGCCGGAGCGGGCGGAACCGGGCACGGGACGGTGCAGGCCGTGTTCTGCGGCGCGTCCTTGCGGGGCGTATGCCGGATCTTCTTGTCCTTGCGTCCGTCGTGCATGTTGAAGAGATTCAGCCGCAGGGCGTTGCTCACCACGCAGACGCTGGAAAGGCTCATGGCAGCAGCACCGAACATGGGATTCAGCGTCAGGCCCAGCGGCACAAAGACGCCGGCTGCCAGCGGAATGCCGATGCTGTTGTAGAAGAAGGCCCAGAAGAGGTTTTCGTGGATGTTCCGCAGAGTGGCCCGGCTCAGCCGGATGGCGGCGGGCACATCGCTGAGGCGGCTCTTCATCAGCACCACGTCGGCAGCGTCGATGGCCACGTCGGTGCCGGCGCCGATGGCAATGCCGCTGTCGGCCCGGGTCAGGGCGGGGGCGTCGTTGATGCCGTCCCCCACCATGGCCACCCGGCCCTGGCGCATCAGGTCCCGGATGACGCTCTCCTTGCCGTCGGGCAGCACCCCGGCGATGACCTCGTCCACCCCGGCCTGCTTGCCGATGGCGTCGGCGGTGCGCTGGTTGTCGCCGGTGAGCATGACCACCCGGATGCCCATATTCTGCAGTTCCCGCACGGCCTGGGGGCTGTCCGGTTTGATGACGTCCGCCACCGCGAGGATGCCGGCCAGCCGTCCGTCCCGGCTGAAGAAGAGCGGCGTCTTGCCCTGGGCAGCCAGTTCCTCGGCCCGGGCGCGGGTTTCCGCAGAGACCGCGGCATGGGTTTCCATAAATTTCAGGTTGCCAGTGCAGAGCAAAGCGCCCTCTTGTTTGGCGGTCACGCCGTTGCCGGGCAGGACCTCAAAGTCGGTGACCGCCTCGGCCTGCATCTGCCGCCGGGCGCCCTCCTCCAGGATGGCGCGGGCCAGCGGGTGTTCGCTCTTCTGTTCCAGGGCCAGCGCCAGGCGGAGCAGCTCCTCCTCGGTGGTGCCGTCGGCGGGCAGGATGTCGGTGACCCTGGGCTCACCGCTGGTGATGGTGCCGGTCTTGTCCAGCGCCACGATGTCCACCGCGCCGGCCTGTTCCAGCGAGGCCGCCGTCTTGAACAGCACGCCGTTTTTGGCGCCCAGGCCGTTGCCCACCATGATGGCCACCGGCGTGGCCAGCCCCAGCGAGCAGGGGCAGCTGATGACCAATACCGAGATGCCCCGGGCCAGGGCGTAGCCGATGTCCCGGCCCAGCAGCAGCCAGACCAGGGTGGTGACCACCGCGATGGTGATGACGGTGGGCACGAAGACGCCGGAGACTTTGTCGGCGATCTTGGCGATGGGAGCCTTGGTGGCCGCCGCATCGCTGACCATCTGGATGATCTGGGAGAGGGTGGTGTCCTCCCCCACGCGGGTGGCCCGGCAGCGCAGGAAGCCCGACTGGTTGATGGTGGCCGCCGAGACGCTGTCCCCCTCGGCCTTGTCCACCGGGATGCTCTCGCCGGTGAGGGCGGATTCATTGACGGCACTGTGGCCTTCCAGGACCACGCCGTCCACCGGGATGTTCTCGCCGGGGCGCACCACAAAGACGTCCCCCTGCTGCACCGCGTCGATGGAAACTTCGGTCTCCACGCCGTTTTTCACCACGGTGGCGGTCTTGGGGGCCAGTTTCATCAGGCTCTTCAGCGCGTCGGTGGTGCGGCCCTTGGAGTAGGCCTCCAGCGTCTTGCCGATGGTGATCAGCGTCAGGATGGTGGCCGCGGACTCAAAGTACATCTCGTCCATATAGACCATGACCTGGGCCATGTCCCCCCGCACCACGGCGTCCGCCATGAGGAACAGCATGACGGTGCTGTACCCGAAGGCCGCCGTGGCACCCATGGCCACCAGCGTGTCCATGTTGGGCGCCCGGTGGACCAGCCCCTTGAAGCCGCTGACAAAGAATTTCTGGTTGATGACCATGACCACGATGGTGTCCAGCATCTCGAACATCATCAGCGCCAGATGGTTGTTTTCAAAGAAGGGCGGCAGCGGCCATCGCCAGAGCATCCAGCCCATGATGTACATGAGCGGCAGCCAGAAAATAAGGGAGGCAATGAGCCGGTACACCATTTTGGGCGTTTCGGTGTCCTTCAGTTCATCGGCGGCAGGGGCAGCCTCCCGCCGGGCGCCCTTCTCCGAGGCACCGTAGCCCGCGGCGTCCACCGCGGCGATGACGTCGGCAGGCGATGCGCTGCCCTCCACGGTCATGGAGTTGGTCAGCAGGCTCACCGTGCAGGATGTGACCCCCGGCACCGCCGTGACGGCCTTCTCCACATGGGCGCTGCAGGCCGCGCAGCTCATGCCGGTGACATGGTATTGTTTCATCTATGCGATTCCCTCCCATACGATGGAATGGCCCCCGGGGCCCTCACTTCATCAGCTTCTGGAGCACCCGGAGCAGCTCGTCGATGCTGGCGTCGGCGGTCTCCTTGTCCCCCTCCCGGATGTCGTGGGCCACACAGGTGCGGATATGATCGGACAGCAGCTCCTTGTTGAAGGCGTTCATCGCCGCCGTCACCGCCGCGCTCTGCACAAGAATGTCGGGGCAGTACATATTGCTCTCCACCATCTTGCGGATGCCGCGGATCTGCCCTTCGATCCGGCTGAGCCGGTTGATGAGGCTTTTGTACTCCTCCGGCGTGCGCTCCTTGGTGCGGTGGGTGCAGCAGCAGTTCTTTTCCTGTTCCATGGGGTGCTTCCTTTCCGTCGGTTTTCGTTTTATATACCCCCTTGGGGTATCTGCATCATATACCCCCTGCGGGTATCTACATCATATACCCCCAGTGGGTATCTGTCAATGCCCTGGGCAGCATTTTTTCCAAAAAAATTCCCGCCCCCAAAAAGGGCGGGTGTGGTTCATTCCGGCGGGAAGGCCAACGAAGAGCCTTCCCGGTCTGCTTAAGCAAACCGTTCTTTGTGGGCAATGGCATAGTAAAAGGCAAACTGCTGCAGGATCCCGGCGTGCTCGCCGTAGGCCGGGAAGGGGTTGTGCCCGCCATATTCCCGGGCAATGATCTTATGGATCCAGGTGTCGATGGGCGCCGCCCCCATTCTGCCATAGGCAAACAAGCAGATACAGTTGGCCACCTTGTCCCCCACTCCGCGGATGGTTTTGAGTTTCTCAAACAGTTCCGCGTCGGACAGGGTGGCCAGAGCGGCCAGATCCATCTGTCCCGACAGGACTTTGGCAACGGCGTCCTGGATGTAGGGCACCCGGTATCCCAGCTTGCAGGCGGCCAGGTCCCCTGCCTGCGCCCCCGCCAGCTGTTCCGCCGTGGGGAAGGTGTACAGTGTTTCGTAGGGAGTGGTGACCGCCTCGCCGAACCGTTCAGCCAGCAGCTCCACCGCCTGCTGGATGGCCGGGATGCTTTTGCGCTGAGAAATGATAAACGTTACCAGCATTTCCCAGGGATCCTGCCGTAGAATCCGGATGCCGCGGCCTTCCTGTGCCGCCAGCTGCATATAGGTGTCCGACTCCGGGATGATTTTTTGTACAGCGGAATACGTTCGCCCCAAATCGAAGTAGGGCACCCATACCCGCTGCCAGGTTTCCTCGGGGCAGCTCACTGCAAAGCCCCCGGCAGACTGCCGGAGGTACAGCACCTCCCGGCCCGTGACAAAGCGGAAGGATCCATCTTCAAATTCTTTTACCCGGAAACACTGCCCACTGCGGGCGATTTTGGCAAGGTCAAAGTCGTCGGTAATGGAGATATGCATGGTCGAAACTCCCTCGTATTTCTGTGGGGGATGCCGCTTCCTTTCCCTCTTGGAAATCCTGCTCGGCGGCGTTACTCCCCGCCGTCCGTCTGTTCCGGGGTATAGCGGCCGGCGAAAAGCCTGCTGGCGATGGTGCAGGAAGCCTGGTCAAAGAGCACCAGATACACCGTCATCTCGTGGTCCCGCAGGAAATCCCCGATGGTATCCACCGCCACCTGCAGGGCCTGCTCTTTGGGGTAGCCGTACACCCCCGAGGAAATCAGCGGGAAGGCAACGGTCTCACAGTGATAGGCCAGGGCCAGTTCCAGCGAGGAGCGATAAGCCGAGACCAGCAGCGCCCGCTCCCCGTGGCCGCCGCCCCGCCAGACCGGCCCCACCGTGTGGATCACAAACCTGGCCGGCAGGCGGTAGCCTTTTGTGATCTTGGCCTGCCCGGTCCGGCAGCCGCCCAGAGTGCGGCATTCCTGCAGCAGCCCGGGGCCTGCCGCCCGGTGGATGGCGCCGTCCACGCCCCCCGCCGCCCAACAGGCTCTCGTTGGCGGCGTTGACAATGGCGTCCACCTTCATGGTGGTGATGTCGTTTTGTACAATCTGCAAGGGCATAACAGTACCTCCTCTCCTGTGGTATCATCATACCATAGGAGGACGCCACGGGGCAATCGGGACAAGACAGAAGGATTTCCGAAAGCCCACCCGGTGAAAACGGTGCGGCCCCGCGCAATTATACAATCAGTATAAATTATTCATTTTTATCACTTTGTATAAACAGTAAAAGCGTTGCCCTGCGGCAACGCTTCTCTGGTTTTGGGTGGCGATCCAGGCCGCCTTCACGGTTCCGGGCGCCGGTCCTTCATGGGGTGGTATCCTCTCCCTGTATCCGTTTCTTCTGGTACTGTTGCGCCCGGCGCAGCAGGCCCGGCTATTTTTCACCCGAGATTCGAAAATACCTCGGGGGGAAGGTTATTTCACACAACCCTCTCGAAATTCAGGGCATGGGCGAACGGATGGCCGCAGTGGCAACATGTGACTTGGATCCGGGGTTTGTCGGCCTTGTTGATGGTACGGTCTGCAATTCCATAGCGGTTCCTCCTTACTTGGTGCGGGTGATGCCCTCGCAGACCAGTTCCAGGCTCTCGATGGCCACCTCGTTGCTGGTGGCGTTGAAGTCGGGGGCGCTGTACTTGGTGGGCCAGGCTTTTTCCAGCTGCCAGGAGGCAACCTCTTGCATTTCGTCGTCCATCAGGGTAATGGTCACCGTCTTGCGAGGGGCCTTGCCGTTCTGGATCTCCTTCATTCAGTCCACAAAGACCTGGGACTCGGTCGTGCCACGCTTGAGGGTGACGTTGGAATACTTCAGGATGCCGGGCTGTTTGACGGGGGGCTTGCCGGCCATGTTGCCTTCCCGGTATTCCACCGGGTCGGAGGTGATGTCGGGGTCCGATACTTCGCTGAATCCGGCCTCCTCTTTCTGGTCGATGAGGACCTTGTAGTTGTACTTTTTATACGGGTACATGATTTCTGCCATGGTGCGGATCTCCTTTCCTCAGGTCGCGCTCTGGGTGGTCTGGGTGATGCGGAAGACAGCGAACTCCCCGGGACGCACGGGGGCAACGCCGATCTCACAGATCAGCCGCCCACTGCGGATATCGTCCTGGGTCATGGTGTCAGTGCCCACCTTGACGTAGTAGGCCTGGTCGGGGGTGGAGCCCACGAGGGCGCCGTTGCGGCGCTGGGTCTCCAGGAAGAGGGAGATGGTCCCCTTGACCCGGCTCCAGAGGGATTCGTCGTTGGGCTCATAGACCCCCCAGCCGGTGTTGGCACGGATGGACTCCTCCAGGAAGATGAAAAGCCGGCGGACGTTGACGTACTTCCAGTTTCCGTCGCTGGAACAGGTGCGGGCGCCCCAGACCCGGATGCCCTGGCTGGGGATGGCGCGGATCAGGTTGACGCCGTTGGGGTTGAGTTTGCTCTGTTCCGCCTCGTTGTACTGGACGGCCAGGCCGGTGCAGCCCTTGACGATCTCGTTGGCGGGGGCCTTGTGGACGCCGCGCTCGATGTCCACCCGGGCATAGATGCCGCACACCGAGCCGGAGGGCGGCAGGAAAACGGGCCGCTTGAGCAGCGGGTCATACACCTGCACCCAGGGGGCGTAGAGGGCGACGTAGGAGGTATCGTAGGCGCTGCGGTGGGCGTTCAGGGCGTCCACCGAGGTGCAGTCCAGCGGGGCATCCAGCACGGCAAAGCGGCTGGTGAGGTTTTCACAGTGGGCGATGAGTTTGGCCTGGACGCTCACGTCGGTGATGCCGGGCACCGCCATGATGGACACATCGCGGATCTCCCGGAAGGCCTCGATGCCGGTGCGCTTGCCCGGGCCGCCGTCGGTGCCGTTGAACACGCCGGACTTCCTGCCCGACCCCGCCCGGATGACCTTCTCCCCCGTGGCGGTCTACGGCGTGCGGCTGCTCTACCTGGCCATCAGCATGGTGCTCATCGCCCTGGACATCCTGTTCTACCTGGCCCCCAACCTGATCTCGCTGCCCGGTGAGGACATCATGCAGGTCATCGCCCACAAGCTGGACAAGCCCCTGCCGGTCATCAAGATGTGCTTCGACTGCACGGTTTCCCTCATTGCCCTGGCCATCTCGCTGGCCTACTTCCGCCAGTTCCACGGCATCCGGGAAGGCACCGTCATCGCCGCCTTCGGTGTGGGCAAGATCCTGGGCCTCTACGATCCCCTGAAACCCGCCCTGCACCGCTTCATGCACGGGCTGGAAGTGGAGTGATCCCCTTCCTATATATAAAGTCATGACCCCCGGCTAAGCCGGGGGCTTGTGTAAGCCCTAGAAGGGCATCGTACCGGCAAGCCTCTCAAGAGGCACTGAAAAAGTCGCCACTTGCATCACTTGCCCCACAGCCCGTAAACGGGCGCTATTATCTAAGATCAATTTCCTGACAATAGCAAAGTTGTTGATTTCTTCTCGCTTCGCTCGGCGCTTGAAGCTAAAGCTTTTTTACTCTCCCCAGCAGAGCTGGGGGTTCTCGTTTTGCTAAAGCATACAAAAGAAGAGCCGGCCAACCTTTGCGGTTGGCCGGCTCTTTTGTTTTGTCCGGGATCAGCCCTTGACGGCGGAGGAGGTGAGACCCTCCACGATATACCGCTGTCCGAACAGGAAGACGATCAGGATGGGCAGCACCGCGATGCTGACACCGGCCAGCACCACCGAGGGGTTGCCGGAACCCATGTAGCCTTTCATGGCCACCACGCCCAGGGGGACGGTCATCTTGTCCCAGTCCGACAGATAGATATAGGGGGCAAAGTAGTCATTCCACACGCCGTTGAAGCTCAGCACCACCAGGGTGACCAGCGTGCTTTTGACCATGGGCACCATGATCTGCCAGCAGATGCGGAAGTGGCTGGCCCCGTCGATCTTGGCCGATTCGATGATGGCGTTGGGGATGGTGGCCATGCTCTGCCGCAGCAGGAAGATGGAGAAGGCGTCAAAGAGGCCGGGGATGATCAGCGCCCAGAGGGTGTTGACCAGGTGGAGCCGGCTCATGACGATGTAGGTGGGGATGATGGTGGCCTGGATGGGCAGCATCATCGAGAGCAGGAAGAGCACAAACACCACATTGCGTCCCTTGAAGTTGATTTTGGCCGTGGCGTAGGCCGCCAGGCAGCCCACAAACAGCCGGCCGATGATGACGCTGCCCGTGACAATGCCGCTGTTGAGGAACATCTGCAGAAAGGGGATGTCCGACTGAAACAGCGTGATATAGTTGTCCAGCATGATCCGTTCCGGCAGGATGGCGGGCGGCAGCTTGTAGGCTTCCGCCGGCGTGCGCATGGAGGAAGAGAACATGAAGAGGAACGGAATAAAGATAACCACCCCAAAGAAGATTACCAGGGCCGCGACCACAAACTTGCCGGCACGTCTTGTTTTACTCTCAATCATAATTGACCCACCTGTCGCTCATTTTCAGTTGGATGACCGTGACCACCATGATCACCGCCACAAAGAGGATGGATACCATGCAGGCATAGCCCATATTCATCCGCTGGAAAGCCAGATTGTAGATGTACATGGCCATGGTGCGGGTGCTGTCCACCGGGTCGCCCTTGGTCATGATGTTGGGAATGTCGAAGCTCTTCAGCTCGCTGATGACGTTGATGATCAGCACAAAGAGGATGGAGGGCGTCAGCAGCGGGATGGTGATGTGCCGTGCCAGCTGGAAGGCGTTGGCGCCGTCCAGGGCGGCGGCCTCGTAGTAGTCGTAGGAGATGTTCTTGATGCCCGCCAGCAGGATGATCATGATAAAGCCGATGTTGCGCCACACATCGATGCCGATGATGGACCACAGCGAAACCGAGGCGTCAGTAAGCCAGCCGATGGGCTCGATGCCGATTTTGCCCAGGTAGTAGTTGACCAGGCCGGTGTCCTTGGCCAGCAGGATGGTCCAGATGACGGCGATGTAAGCCGGGGCCACGATGGCCGGGAAGAAATAGAGCAGCCGGATGATATAGCTGAAAATTCCGTTGCGTCGGTTGGCGATCATCAGCGCCAGAACCAGCCCGATGACAATGTTGAGGATGACCGCCGCCACCGTCAGTTTGCAGGTGTTCCAGGCAACCACATGGAGTTTCTGGTCGGTCAGCACCTCCATCAGGTTGTCCAGCCCGTTGAAGGTGGGAGGTTTGAGCATATTGTATTTGGTAAAACCGAGCACCAGCATGGCCAGGGTAGGCAACAGCACAAAGCAGACAAACAGGATCAGCGCAGGCAGTACAAAAAGCCAGCCCGTCCTGGATTCTCTTTGTGCAATGTAGGATTTTTGTCTTTTCATGGAAACCGCCTTATCTGCTGCGGGCATGTGCCCGTTTTTCCTATAGGGAGGAGGCCACATCCGCAGATGCGGCCTCCCGTGTACGAGTTACTGCTGCAGATTGTTGAAGGACTCGGTCAGTTCCTGATCGGCCTGTTCAATCGCCGTGTCGATGTCCATGGCGCCCGTCAGGATGTTGGTGGCCATGGTGGAGATGATGGTGCTCATCTCGGAGTAGTTGTCGGGGGCCGGCAGCACCTTGCCGTTCTCGATCTCCTCGTAGAAGCGGCTGATGTGGGGCGCATGGTTCAGGAAGGCTTCGCTCTGCAGGGCTTCGGAGCGCAGGGGCACCGAGGTACCGGTCTCGGCCTGCACCATCGAAACTTCCTCGGCGGCAAATTCCTTGCACAGCGCGTAGGCGGCTTCGGGATACTTGGAGGCTGCCGTGACGCCCATGCCGCCGATGCCGAAGCAGCCGTAGCCGCCGTCCGCGCCGCGGGGCATGATGGCCGCGTCAAAGTCGGTGAAGCCGTTGGCCTCGTAGGTGGCTACCATATACATACCCATGCAGATGGTGGCCGTACGGCCGGCGGCGAACATGTTGCCCACATCGTCGTTGGTCTGGGGCACCGGCGCCACGCCGTACTTGTAGATCAGGTCATAGAGGTTCTGCATCGTCTCCTTGATGCGGGGATCCTTCAGGTTGGAACCGGTCCAGTCGTCGTTGATGGGGCTGACGCCGTTGGCGTAGAACCAGGGCCACATGAAGGAAGTCATGATCATCGTGCCGTACACCTTGTCGTCCCCTTCGCCGGTGGTCAGCGCCTGCAGGTCGGATACGAACTGGTCCCAGGTGTAGTCATCCCCCGGCTCTTCCAGGCCGGCCGCCGCGTACATGGCGGGGTTGTACTGCAGGATGACCGAGTTGGCGTCGTTGGGAATTTCGTAGATGTTGCCGTCCACCGTAAAGGCGTCCCAGGCCGCCTGGGGAATCTGCTCCTTCAGGGCCTGGCCCTCCGGGTCGGCGTCGATCAGGTCGTTCAGGGGCAGGAACAGGTCGTTGTTGACAAACATCCGGGTGCCTTCCACCGCCACGTTGATGACGTCCGGCGCTTCGCCCGACGCGATCTGGACGATCAGCTTGTCGCAGGTTTCCTGCCAGGTGGCGCCGCTGGAATAGGTGGCTTCCACCGTGTATTCGGGATATTTTTCTTCAAAGCGGTCGATGCAATCCTCGTACACCGCTTTCTGTTCTTCGCTGGCCGAAAGGGAAATCTTCAGCACTTTCTTTTCGACCGTACTGGCGGTTTCCCCCGTCGTTTCCCCAGTCGAAGCGGTCGAGTCGGTCGAGGCGGTGGAACCGGATGCGCTGCTGCATCCTGCCATCATGCTGCCCAGCAGGCAGGCACTGAGTGCCAGCGCCGTGATGCGATGTGATCTTTTCATGCGTAGTGAACCTCCAATCAGATAAAGAAATTGTGGATGGAATGTGCGTCGCCGTGACTGGTTAAACGATTATCTTTTTCGCAAGGCAATTATAGCACACCGTTTTTCCAGCCGTCAATGGCAGTTCTGCAACTTTATGCAGATAGTCGGTTTTTTTGTCGAATTATTGTGCACATTGTGCACAGGTTTTGTATTTTTTGTCGGCAAATTCCCTTGAAAATTGGAAAATCTTGTGTTAAAATTAGCCACAAGGTGCATTTCCGAGACTGTTTAAACGATTATTCTATGCCTGAGCAAACCCCCTCACGGCGCGTTTAAACGATTATCTTTCGCACGAAAAATCCCACAGGGCCCCCGGCCCTGTACACTCTACAGGGGGGTAGCGATGAGTTCCAGAACTAGCAACATCAAAGACGTGGCTCGCCGCGCCGGTGTCTCCACCGCCACAGTATCCTATGTGCTCAACGGCACCAAGAAAGTATCCGAAGAAACACGCCGCCGGGTTTTGCGGGCGGTGGAAGGCCTGCAGTACCAGCCCAACCAGCAGGCCCGCTCCCTGCGGATGAACCAGGGACGGGATGTGCTGGTCTTCTGCCAGCAGGACTGTCTGGCCGGTTTTATTGCCTCCACCCTGCTGGCCGAACTGGTGGGGGTGCTGCAGCAGCGGCAGCACCATGTGATCACCTGCTTTTCCCATTCCCAGAAAGAGCTGCTGGAACTGCTGCAGCGGCAGAACTTCTATACGGCCTATGTGATCTGCAACTGCCAGTGGGAACAGCCGGTGGATCTGTATTCCAACGTTTTATTCCTGAATTTTGACCTGGAAAACTGCAGTGTCTTCCAGGAAGGACAGTGCCAGCTGAACCTGGGACATCTGTTCTACCATGAAATCATAGAGTGTATCCAGAAAAATCCCCATCTGCATGTGGTGATGAATTACAAACAGGGCAACATGCTGCAGCAGATGGCACCGGAACTGAATTTCCAGAACATCCATTTTGCCAACAGCGAGATCAGTTCCGGTGCCTACCATCTGGAAAGCCTGCTGCACCACGACTGCGGGCAGGTGCTGTTTGCCGATTATTTTCTGTTTGTGGGCGCCATCAAATATCTGTTACAGCATGAGGACACACTGTATGAGCGACACTTCACCATTGAATACTTACCCTGGATTCGTGTAGCCGAAACCTTTGGGCTGTCGCTTACCGTGCACACTTTCCCCATGAAGAAAGTGTTGCAATGCGTTCTGGAACGGCTTTCCGCCTCCTGAAAGGGCGATACCGGATCCTCGGGAAGCTGAGGAGCAACTATGGACCGACAAATTCTCGTGGCCGGTGAGCTTGCGGCCACCTTTATTGCCCTGCCCGAAGAGGATCTTGTGCAGGACTCCCTCTATGCCCGCCGCCTGAGCGGCACCCTGAAAGTGGCCCAGGCGCTGCGGCAGCTGGAGATTCCCTGTGCGGCGGCGGGGAAATTCTTCACCGATCCCCTGGGCTTTTCCCTTCTGAAAAGCGCCGAGCTTCACGCGCTGGACACCCGCAACCTTCTGCCCTGCAAGGGGCGCACCGCCTTTTCCGTCCGCACCGCCGACGGCCAGGTCGAAGCGTCCTGCCCCGCCGACCCGCAAGGCACACAGGTCCCGGCCTTTTCCCTCTCCCCCTGCGCGGTGGCCGTGCTGGACGGCGGATTTGTGCGGGATCCCCTGGGGCAGGCCCTCTACGACCAGTGCGTCGAGCTGTGTGCCCGGACCGACGCCCCGCTGATCCTGTACTGTCTGGAAGCCATGCCGCCGCTGCCCGAAGACCAGCTGGGCCGGGCGCAGATCCTCTATCTGGAGGCGGGCGCCGCCGCGGCCTACCCTTCCCCCGCCGCCCTGCTGCGGGGCCGGACCCAGGCCGTGCTGGTGCTGGACCACCAGAATCTGCTGCTGACCACCCGGCAGGGCACCCAGAAATTTTCCAACTTTGACCCTTCCGCCCACAACGAGCCGGCCCTGGGCGCCGCCGCCCTGGCCTGGATGCTGTACAGCTACGAGATCTGCGGCGAATCGCTGGAAAGCCAGTGGTCCCATCCCGCCTTTGTGCAGGAACTGGTGTACAACATCCGGGCGGCGTGGCACACCCCCAGCTCCCACCTGGAAAAGCTGCGCGCCGTGCTGCACGCCAACCGGACGGGGCATCACCTGCTTTCCCTGGCGCAGCACAAGATGGACGCCGCCGCCCCCCGGGTGGCCCAGAGTCCCTGGCGGCTGCAATACCATATTTCGGCCCCCAGCGGCTGGATCAACGACCCCAACGGGCTGATCCAGATGGACGGGGTCTACCATGTGTTTTACCAGCTGCATCCCTTCTCGCCGGAGTGGGGCCCCATGTACTGGGGGCATGTGACCAGCCGGGACCTGGCCCACTGGCATCAGGAACCCATCGCCCTGGCCCCCGACCAGCCCTATGAGGCCGGGTGTTTTTCGGGCAGCGCCGTCAACGACAACGGCGTGCTGACCCTGCTGTACACCGCCCACAACGACAGCAACGACGTGAAGGAATGCCAGTGTCTGGCCCGCAGCTGCGACGGCGGCCGGACCTTTGAAAAGTACCCCGCCAACCCGGTCATCCCCAAATACCCCAAGGACGGTTCCCCCGATTTCCGGGACCCCAAGGTGTGGCGGCAGGACGGCCAGTGGCAGATGGTGGTGGGCACCAGCAAACACAAGAAAGGCCGGGTGCTGCTCTACTCCTCCCGCGATCTGGAGCACTGGGACTACCGGGGCGTCCTCTGCGAGAGCGACGGCACCCAGGGCGAGATGTGGGAATGCCCCAACTTCTGCACCATCGACGGCCAGGACGTGCTGATCTACTCCCCCATGGGCATGAAGGGGCACAAGAACATCTACAGCGTGGGCCGCTTTGACTGTGCCGCCGGCAAGTTCTACCCCGAGGACGCCCGGGAGCTGGATTACGGCACCAACTTTTATGCGGCCCAGGTCTTTGAGGACGAGCAGGGGCGCACCCTGCTGATTGCCTGGATGGACGCCTGGGGCACCGATTTTCCCAGCCAGGCGGACGGCTGGGCCGGGGCGCTGACCCTGCCGCGGGTGCTGCGGATGCGCGGCAAGACGCTGCTGCAGCAGCCCGCCCCCGAGCTGTCGCTGCTGCGCAAAAGCCATCCTCTGCATCTGTCGGGCACCGTGACCCGGGACAGCAACCCCCTGCAGGATCTGCGGGGCAACTGTCTGGAACTGCTCTTCCGGTTTTCCCCCGCATCGGCCCGCCGGGGCTTCCAGCTCTGTCTGCTGGCCGACCCCGAGACCGGCAAGAGCGCCCGCCTGCTCTACGACGGGCAGAAGCACGCCTTCGCCTTCCCCCACGGCCTGTTCCAGGACCGGGAGAAGTTCCGCGCCGACTACATCCCCTGCCGGGAGGACGCCGAGACGGTGGACGTGCATATCTTTGTGGACCGCTGTTCGGTGGAAGTCTTCATCGACCAGGGCGCCCTGTGCTTCACCCAGCGGGTCTATCCCACCCAGGCCGGTCAGTGCTATGCCCTGACCGCCGACGGCCTGGAGCTTTCCGCCTGCGACGCCTGGCTGCTGGGCAGCGCCTTTTCCCCCCAATAAAGAAGGAGAGACTTGATTATGGCTCAATTGTTCTGCAATTTTGTTTCCTATTCCCTCGGGTACGGCGTGGACATCTCCATCACCCTGCCCACCCTCAGTTCCTGCGACCTGGGGCCGGACGCCAAGCCCTGCCACACCCCCCGGGCCCCCTACCCGGTGCTCTATCTGCTCCACGGCCACGGCAACGACTACAAATGCTGGCTGCGGTACACCTCGATGGAGCGGTACGCCGAGGAGCGCCGCATCGCCGTGGTGACCTGCTCGGTGGGCAACAAGGCCTATATGAACGCCGCCTACGGGGAAAACTACTACGACTTTGTGGCCTACGAGCTGCCCGAATTCATCTGCGGCAACTTCCCGGTCTCCCGGGATCCCAAGGACACCTACATCGCCGGCCTTTCGATGGGCGGCTACGGCGCCCTGGCCCACGGGCTGAGCCGGCCGGAGAGCTTCGGCGCGGTGGGGGCCTTCTCGCCGGGCATCGACATGGGTTCCCGCCAGAGCACCCTGGGCCACGAACTGCCCCCCACCATCAACCTCTACGACCAGCTGGACCAGGATCTGGACGCCGGCAAGAAGCTGCCCGCCCTCTTCCTGTGCTGCGGGCAGAACGATTTCCTCTACCAGTCGGTGGTAGCCTACCACCAGCACCTGGAGAGCCGGTCGGTGCCCCACGTCTGGGACAGCCTGCCCGGCTATGAGCACGAGTGGGCCTTCTGGGATCTGGAACTGCCCAAATTTCTCGACTGGCTCCCCCGCACCGACGCCTACGCCGGGATGCCGCTGCACAAGCTGTAAGCCCTTTTCCTCCCAAAAACCGAACCGCCCCGCCGCCACCGGAACCCCCGATGGCCGCGGGGCCTTTTGTTTCGGGCCTTTTCCCCTTTTTTCGGCGGCAGCCCTTGCCAAACCGGCGGCACCGGCCTATAATCGCTGTTGGACAACCCGGAAGGAGGAACCCCCGTGAACACCAACGAACTGTTTGGCACCCAGCCCATCGGCCGGATTCTCTGGAAGCTGGCGCCGCCCGTCATGCTGGCCCAGCTGATCCAGGCACTGTACAACATCATCGACAGCCTCTTCATCGGGCATTATGCCGCCTCGGGGCTGACGGCCCTCTCGATCATCTATCCGCTGCAGCTGCTGATGATCGCCCTGGCCGTGGGCACCGGGGTGGGCATCAACACCGTGATGGCCGCCGAGCTGGGCATCGCCGGGGCCGCCGTGGCCACCGTCACCGGCCAGGTGGTGGCGGCGGTGGTGGTGGCCCGCAAGGCGCTGTGTCCCCCGCCCGCCCTGGCGGTATTTCCCGGGCATATTGCCCGGATCTTCCGGCTGGGACTGCCCAACATCCTGATGCAGTCGGCCTACACTGTCTACATCCTGGGCCTCAACCTGATTCTGGCCGGCTTCTCCGACCAGGCGGTGACCGCCCTGGGGCTCTACTACAAGTGGCAGACCTTCTTTTTCATTCCGCTGGGCGCCATGCAGACCTGCATTGTGCCGGTGATCAGCTTCAACTACGCGGCGCGCAAGATCGCCCGCTGCCGCCAGACCCTGGTCACCGCCGTGGGCTTCGGCCTGGCGCTGATGACGGTGGGGGCCTTCTTCTTCCTGGTCTTCCCCGCCCCCATGCTGCGGGTCTTTACCGCCGACGAGCGGGTGGTGGACATCGGCCGGGTGGGGTTCCGGTTCATCGGGGTCAACTTCTTCCCGCTGGTCACCTCGCTGATTTTCCCGGTCTTCTTCCAGGCCGTGGGCTACAGCCTGAAAAGTTCCCTGCTGACGGTGATCCGCACGGTGGTGCTCTTTGTGCCGCTGGGGTATCTGTTTTCCCGCTGGGGGCTGACCTGGTTCTGGCTGACCTTCCCGGTGACCGAGACGGTGACCTCCCTGGTGGGATTCTGGTTTTACCGGCAGTTCCTGGCCCAGGACTATGTCACCGAAGCGGCCCCCGCCGCCCCGGCCCCGGTCCTGCAGACCAGCCGCCCCGGCGTGATCCTGACCATCGACCGGCAGCACGGGTCGGGGGGCAAACAGATCGGCAAGCTGGTGGCCCAGAAGCTGGAGGTGCCCTTCTATTATAAGGAAATGATCGCCCTGGCCGCCCAGGAGAGCGGGCTGGACCGTCAGTTCCTGTCCGACCTGCACAAGAACACCCCCGATGTGCTGCGCCAGCTCTACCTGAGCAGCAAGGTGGTCCAGTACGCCGTGCAGGCCCAGGCCGCCATCCTGCACAAGCTGGCGGACCAGGGCAGTTGCGTCATTGTGGGGCGGGCCGCCGGGTATGTGCTGCGGGACCACCCCGACGTGGTGCGGGTCTTTGTCCACGCGCCGCGCCCCTACCGGCTGCACCGGCTGGAGGATATCTACGGCGATTCTCCCGCCGAGGCACGGCGGAACCTGCAGCGGTCGGACAGCGCCCGGGCCTCCTACTACCACCACATTTCGGGGCGGCGCTGGGGCGACGCCCGGGACTACGCCCTGACGGTGGACGCCTCCATCGGGCCGGAGGCCGCCGCCGACCTGATTGTCCACTATCTGCACAGCCGCCCCAGCGCGCCATAACATGCCGGACACCCTCCTTTTCCCGCCGGAAAAGGGCGGTGTTTTTCATTGAGGGAATTTGTTTGGGATTGTATACGGAAAGGATGAAGCAATCGATGGATATTCTCTGGATTCTGGCCGAACAGATCGGCCTGTTTGTCATTTACATCGTGGTGGGCATCCTGATGGTCCAGACCCGGGTGCTGACCCGGGACACCCTGGAAACCATCTCCCGCTTTGTGATGAAGCTGTCCATGCCGGTGATGATCTTTACCACCACCGTGGGCGGGGTGGACCGGTCGTCGCTGGTGCGCTCTTTCCCTCTGCTGGGGCTCACCGCCGCGCTGTACGTCTGCACCTTCTGCCTGGGCAAGCTGCTGGTGGCCGGGTTCCGGCTGCAGGGGGACCGGGCCCAGGTCTACCGGGCGCTGTCCATGTTCGGCAACGTGGGCTTCATGGGTATTCCCATCATCTCCAGCATCTACCCCGACTACGGCATGCTGTACATTGCCGTCTGCACCATCGTTGACCAGCTGGTGCTCTGGACGCTGGGTGTCAAGCTGACCACCCCCGGGGGCAAGGGGTCCTTTGACCCCAAAAAGATGATCAACCCCTGTACCGTGGCGGTGGTGCTCTCGGTGGTGATGGTGGTCTCCGGCCTGCAGCTGCCCGCCCTGCTGAACACCGCCATGGATAAGATCGGCGGCACCTCCACCCCCCTGGCCATGATCTACCTGGGCGGCGTCTTTGCCTGCATGGATGTGCGCAAGTACCTGGCCATCCGGGAATTTTACGGCATCGTGGCCGTCAAGATGCTGCTCTTCCCCCTGGTCTACTACCTGGTGCTGAAACTGCTGCCCCTGGACCCCAGCATCCATCTGACCATCTCCCTGCTGGCCTCCATGCCGGCCATGTCCTCCATCGTCATGATGGCCCGGGCCTCCGGCTCGGAGGGGGACTATGCCGGGCACCTTTTTACAACGTCATACCTTCCAAATTTATGCAGTTCCCACCTCAGTATTTTATATACCCTTCCCTTTTTCTTGAATGAATACTTTTCATCCAAAAAACATTGATTTTTGGCTTGATTTAAGCTTCGAACCCTGTATAATATATAAAGCACTATTTTTCGATATATTGTTCTGTTCAAGGGTAAACATTCCCACTTTGTTACCGTTTTCAGCTTTCATTTTCACCGGAAGGATCCCTGCCCATGATGAAAAAGACGCCCCTCCTGTTATACTGCAAGTAAGCCGTGGCCCTTTTATCGCCTTTCTTATTTTGTTCACTTTACCAGTGAGTACCGTTTCTGCAGCACAGACATCCTCTGAGTCTCCGCTCTCTGTAGAAACAGGAACACCACAACAGGTTCCCGTCACAAGCACGATGGCTACCCCCTCAGACGCTGTTTCTGAGGATGATATTTCTGACGCTGCCGCTTCCGATTCGGAAACTCCGCCGGAAGCCTCCTCGGCACCACCTTCCGCTGAGGAATCCGAGCCCCTGCCCGACAATTCCGACACTGCAGGAGCCTGGACCTATGCCGGGCAACAGCTGACTTTTGTGGATCTGTTGTGGCGTTCCGCTCCTGTCGCGGGCGTGGATGCGGTGTTCATAGGCAATACCGAATCCACGGTAGTTTCCATGACTGCCGGGGAGCGCGGTTTGTTCACCGTTACCATTCCTAGCGGATCTTATGACCGGGTAGCCTTTTACCCCTCCGGGCAGGCAGACACAGCCCAGCCCTTGGGCGGAATCTGGCGGCTGGACGGTCAGGCTGATGACACCGCCGCCGCTGTCAATTTTGTCCCCGACACCCTGTCGGCTTTCTATTATGACAGCGGCGACTCTCCCAGTTATTGGGGGCCGGCTCCCGGCAATGATTCCGATACGGCACTCATGACCCTGGCAAACCCGCAACCCGGTAACCCGCAGCCAGGCGACCAGCTGTATTTTGTCAACTTACATAAGCTGAAGGGGGATGAAACCGACCCCATTGTGACAGTGGAGGCACGGTTCATCCAACTGCCTCACGACGGCACAGACAGCCCCAACTGGACCAATGGCAAGCAGTACATCGGCCGTACCATGTATGAGGTACGGGACGGCGTGTACGTGGTCCCCTTTCCGCAGGAGATCACCGAGAGTTCCCCCACCAATACCAGCGGTTACTTGTACGAGGAAGTTGCTTTCAACCTGACCCGGCAAAGCGGCTACAAAGATCCCTTTAACCGGCACTACAACTTCCGTGACCTGAAGCATGCATCCCAGATGCCGGAAACCTGGGGCACTCCCGGTTATTTTGGTTATATCGCCGGCACCATGGATACCTATTACTATAATACGGATGTAGAGGATTCCTATTGGAACGCCAATCCTTCCAATGCTGATGCCAGCATCCATGGTCAAATGGTGTATTTTGATACCAAGGACTACGGTGCCACCGAAGAACAGAAGATCGGCAACCTGTACCTGCGTTGGGATGGCATGCCCACCAGCTACCTGGACTACCAATACGACCAGAACTATGGTTTCTTGCTGAGTTCACGCACCAACACCGAAGGCGTTTTCTATTTCCGTATGCCCACCGGGCAAAACAATTTGTCGGAAAACACAGTATTTACGCTGACCTATGTTATTGAAGCGGGCAGTTCCCACGCCGGAACGCATACGTTCCTGTTTACCTATGTACCCCGCAGCGGCTTTGACTGCCTGATGCTGGACTATCTGTGGGAAGATACCGGCGAGGTATGGGGCAATTACGGTGCCGAGCCCGCAGACCCAGACACCACCCGGGTCTACTTCAACAATGCCGTCACCGCCTTTGGAAAAATACAGGTACTGTTCGGCACAAAAAAACAAGATGGCTCCTACACTTGGGTGAGCGGCCAGGAAGCCTCTGATGCCACCTGGGCCAAAGACCACCGGGCATACGCAGAAGGCTATGAGAGCTGGGCCAGAGGCTGGCTGAAAATGGAAGCGCTGGACCCTGCCGAACGTGTAGAGGGTCACGCCATTCCCAACAATGTGTGGGCTTTTGAGGGCGTGCCTGCCACCTATACCCATGTAATGTTCCGCGGTGCATTGGATGACGGCGCTGACAACGGAAAGGGCAACAACTTCTGGTTTTCTCCTCCGTTAGAGATCAGCACAGCCTACAGCTACCCCTGTTTCTTTGGTTACCGGTACCTGGATGAAAGCTCCTATGGTGAGGCAAAAGACGATGTCACCCTGGAAAGCCACGACCACCATGTACTCAACGGCGGCTGGGGGTCCCTGGTCCAGCAGTACAGCCTGGGCGATGCCAGTATGGACGTGCCCCAGGGCAGTGGTTTTGTCAACCAGAACGATGTTTACTACGCAACCACCTCGCTGTACGATTACTATTCTATGTGGGAGCAATCCGGCGAGTCCAGCACAAAGAACACCTATTTGAGCCAATACGACTCCTCACGGAATCTTCCAAATCTGTGGGGCACCCAGGGTCTGTTGTGGAACCTGGCTGTTTCAGAATACTTTGACCAGAAAGATACCTCTGCTAATCAGGCACAGCCCCTGTATTTCGGCGGCGGCGGTTCCATGGTGGAAGGAGGCTGGGGGAGCCTGTTAACCGGCGCGTACAGCAACTATGGCAAGCAGTACGCAGATCACCTGTATAATTTCACAAATCACGCCAACCAATGGACAGCAGACACCGGTGCCCGCACCGGACTGCTGGACCAGCGACTGAACAGTGACGGCGACGCCACCATTCAGGGGCTTACGGTTCCCTATTTCAGCGAATCCTTCCTGCGCGGCGACAACAGCATGAATGTAACGCTGGGCAACGCCTACAAGGATTTGCGGTTTCCCTTCGACCAGGTTACGGATTCCAACGATGAATACTATGGCTACTGGCAGTTTGACAGCAGCAAGGACGGTCTGCGCCTGAAACAGGACCCGGACGGGAGTTACTACCTGGACGACACTACCGATCCGGTTATCATGTATGACCCGGTCGCCGATGTCAGCAGAAAAAGTTACCTTCCCTTCAACGATGCCACTTCGGACGGCACGGGCATATACGAAACCAAGTTGAATTATATGTTCGGCCAACGTGTAGATCTGACCTTTACCGTACCGGAAGGCGGACAGGTAAACATGGCCGCCCCCGGCGAAGCCGAAAAAATGAAGGACGTCATCTTTGAATTCCAGGGTGACGATGACTGCTGGATCTTCATCGACGGCCAGCTGGTACTGGACATGGGCGGTATCCACGACGCAGTGCGTGGCACCATCAATTTCAAGTCCCAGGAATGGCAGATCCTGCGGGATTTGGATGCTGACAGTACACCGGGTTCCACCGACGGAGCTGGCATCTTGGACACCAAAGGTTCCTTCCACCTGACGGATACCGCCGACGGCACCCATACCCTGACCATGCTGTATTTTGAGCGCGGGTTGTACGCTTCCAACCTGAAGTTGACCTTCAACTTTCCCCAACAGAATCATCTGCGGGTCACCAAAACAGTGGACGAAAGCAACGTCAATCCCCTGTTTTCTAACGCCATGGACAATCTGGGTTCCTTTGAGATCCACATGGATACCATGGCCACCAGCGGCCAGCCCCTGGCAGTGGAGGATTCCGCCGGATATGTAAAAACTGAGACACTTGTGTATTATGAACCGGGCGCAGACAGTATTTCTACCCCGAATGCATCGGATGGCGGTACAGTAGCGGTGCAAACCGATACCACCGGCGAGTACCTGTACATCACCCAACCCAACGGCTGGGACAGCGGCCAGCAGCCCGCCAAAAATCAGTTGCTGGCGCTCACTCCGCAAAGCGGAACCATTGCTCTGGACAAGTACGCCTTCCTGGAACTGGAACTGTACAACGCCACCGCAGACAACCGCGGCGCGGAACTCTATATCCAGCTGCAAGACCAATCCGGCAAGACAGTCACTGCTTCGGCCCGCACGGTAGGGTACCTGGGCGAGGCCAACCTGTTTTTGCCCAATGCACAATCCCTGATACGCATTGACTTGAACTCGCTGATCGCTGCTGACCCGGCCTTTGACCGCACAAAAGTAACCGCTGTGCGCATTGGTCTGCAAAAGGGAACCGGCGCCGGTTCGGAAGATACCGGCCACTACCGGCTGTACCGTGCCTCTTTCGGTACCCAATGGAACCTGGTACTGTCCACCGGCTTCTCGGTGGGGGACGACCAGATCTCGGACTATGGTTCCAAAACCGCCAACAACTATCAACCCGCCAACGGCGCCTGGTACACCCGCCAGACCACCGGCGAAGGCGGCAATGTCACCGAGAGCGTAGCCAGCGTGGTCCAGAACGGCAGCCAACGGCCAGACCGCGGTATTCACCGATAAGTTCCGTGTGGGCAGCTACCTGCTGCTGGAAGAAAATGTGGATACCAATCTGTTTGAAACCAGCTGGAGCATCCGTGAAAGCGGCCAGCCTGTCAGTTTCAATTCGCTGCTGCCTGATCGGCCCAATGTTTCCACCATTGTCAACCCGGACTGGGGCTTTACTTTTGGAGAAAATCCTTTGGAAAAACGATCCGGAGTGACTCCCTATGACGTCCGGAGTGTATCCAATACATCCCGCCCCAGCGGCACCGAGAAGCTCGGCTTTGTCTACCGCAGCTATCGCTACCCGGACAACAACGAAAATCTTCCCGTTGACCTGGAAGTAATCTTCCACAACAAGATGCGCACCGGCAATTTCACCATCCAAAAGCAGTTGGACACCACGATGGAAGCCGGAGGCCGTTACCCGGTGGGTGTGTATACCTTCGATATCTACTACACCAACGTGGGCGGACGCGGGCTGGAACAGTTCCTGCCCACCCAGCCCATGGTGGACGGCGTGGGCGACCATTACATCCACCAGGTCGTCCAGATCACCACCGACGGCAACACCGGTCGCGGTGAGTTCGTGATGGAAGGCGTGCCTGCAGGCACCCGGTATATCATCCGGGAACGCCCCGCCAACGGCGCAACGCTGGTTGGCCTGGAAGCCACCGGCGGTGACAGCGACACCATTTCCCCTGTAAAAGGAGTTGCTGCCACTACCGAAGGCGCCCCGGACTACAGCAAGGCATATATCCAGGACAATACCTACCTGCTGGGAGAAACCCAGACAGAAAAAGATTACCCCCTTTATACCTTCACCAACCAAAACGAACCTTTCTATATGAAGATCGAGAAGGTATGGCAGGGTGACCCGCCGACCAATGTAAAGGAAATCCATATTCAGGTACAACGCCGCAAGGCGGGCAGCCAGAGCGATACCGACTGGGAAAATGTGACCAGTGACTTTTTCGACGACGAGCTCAACGAAATTGTTTTGCGCCCGGACGAAAACGGCAACTGGAGCACAGCACAGTCCGAGCATGTTTTGCCCTCAAAGGGTACCGATCCCGGCAATGCCCAAGAGGTTTACCTGTACGAATACCGCATTGTAGAACTTGGTGTGGGCGAAGGGGTCCTTGCCAGCTACCGGGTGGAATACACCCAGGTAGACGGCGGAACCACCGATGATGATCATCTGATCGTCACTTACCAGGCCCACAACATTCCCACCGGGCTGACCCTGCAAAAAAACTGGCTGGACAACCAGAACCGGGACGATACCCGGCCCAATGCCGTGCGGGTACGGTTGCGGCGCTCGTTGGATTATGACCCCGAAAATCCCACGGCCAACGCCACCTGGGAAACCGTGAACGAAATCGGGCAGGCTGACCCGGAGGCCTTTATCGAATTACGTGCCCCCGATTGGAGTTATTCCCTGAAAGGCCTGTCTGCTTCGGGCATGGTTGGTGAAGAATCCAAGCCTTATTATTACTGCCTGCAGGAAGTGCAGGTGCAGAACAAGGACGCCCAATGGGTAGCCATAAAAAGCCAGGACACCTACGAACCCGCCTACAGCCTGCCGGTAACTCTGGGTCAGGCTGCTGCCCTGACAGTAGAAAACGCTCTGAAAACCGCCAAAATCCAGGTCATCAAACAGGACGCCCAAGATGCCAACAAATTGCTTTCGGGCGCTGAGTTCCTGCTGCAGCGTCTAATGCAGACGGCAGACGGTGAATGGATCGTGGATACGGCGTGGTCGGCACAAACCGGCACCACCGACAGCACCGGCACTTGCACCTTTAAGGAGTTGCGGCCCGGTCGTTACCGTCTGACCGAAACGCAGGCACCTGAAGGCTATCAGGCTTCTCTGACGCCCACCGACATTACCCTGGGCGCGGAACATTTGAGCGATACCGTAAAGGTAACGGTAAAGAACAGCCGGCCGCTGACCTTTGCCTTTACCAAAGTAGCCGCCGAGGATCACACCAAGGTGCTTGCCGGCGCAGAATTTGCCCTATATGCCCTGGCCTGCGGCGATGCGAGCCACACCCATACAGAGCTGCTGGACCCGGACGCTCCGGGTTCCTGCTGGGTCAAGGTCCAACAGGATGCCACCAGCAACAGCACCGGCACCGTAACATTCGAAAATCTTTCATTTGGCACTTATAGGTTAATAGAGATTAAAGCGCCCGGTGGTTATGCTTTGCCCACCGGACAATGGCAGGTCACCCTGAAAGCCGACGGCAGCGTTACGCCGGTGGGCATCAACAATCCGCCCGCTTTTTTGAACGAGGGCGGCGGCCTGAAACTGACCAACCGCAAACCCATGGATATGCCAAGTTCCGGCGGGCCCGGCGTGCCGCTGGCGGCCGCCCTGGGCGTGCTGATGATGGGCGCGGGCCTGCTGCTGACCGGCAACCAGATGCGGAAAAAACACGGCAAACACACAAAGTAACATAAGTTCAACACAAAGGAGAATTTTTGAGGTATGAAGAAAAAACTGCAACAGTGGGCAGCCCTGTGCCTGACCCTGGCGCTGGCTTTCTGCCTGGCACTGCCCGTGTGGGCGGATGAGCCGACAACGTACGACATAAGCGTGGGGCAGACAGGCACAATCCAGGTAAATGGGATTCAAGAGTCTGCAGACACTACTGTCACCGTGAATGTATACCAGCTGATGACGGTAAAATTTGATACCACCAACCAGCAACCCGAGGAGCCTTTGTATACCTGGGTGAGCGGGGTGGCCCAATGGCTGAACACCAACACTAACGAAACATATAAGGCCTATATTAATGCAAGCGATAATTCCGTCACAGAGAATTTTTCTGTTCCCACGACTGATGAAAATGGCACTAAGGCTGCAGAGATTGCCGCTTTCTACGATGCACTGGCAGCAGCGATTCGGAGTAACGCTATTGCGCTCACTGCAACAAGCAGCCAAACCGTTCAAGGATCCGGCATCCAGCCGGTTAGCGCCTCTATCAACAACTTGGACATGGGCAACTATCTGGTGCTCATCGAAGGCGGTATGAAGGTGTACCGGCCCTCTGCCGTGAACCTGGTGCCTGAATGGAAAAAGACAAGTGAATCCCCTGAAACATGGGAGTGGGTGCTGGAAACTGCTAATGTTGAACTGAAATCCAGTGAACCTGCACTGACCAAGACTGTCTCTGACACGCAAGTTGCTATCGGCGATACAGTGACCTACACGCTGGTAGCGTATTTGCCCTACTACCCGGAAAACGCCTTGCATAAACATTATCAAATCAGCGACGTGTTGCCCGACGGTATGACCTTGAATGCCACAAGTGTGGAAGTTTATGCAGGAGATGAACTCTCGCAGACCATTAAATTGGACGGTAGCACTGATTACAATCTTAAGTCCTCTAACGCACAGCGCCCCACTGACGTTACCACGGATGAAGACGTGATGGCTGCCAGCTTTGCTGTAACGTTCCAAGATATTACCACGTTGGCAGAAAGCGGCTACACCAAAATCAAGGTAACCTACACCGCTACGGCAAATGAATACATCAACATTCTGGAAAATAGCGACGATTCCGCAAATACCAATACCGCTTATCTGGATTACAACAACGACCCCTACGGCTCGGCTACAAGCTGGCAAACCAAAACCGCCACCGCTACCGTGTACAGCTACGGCATCATGGTAAACAAGAAAGATGAAGAAAGCAATCCTTTGTCCGGCGCCAAGTTTACGCTGTCCGCAAATGCTAATGGAAGCAACCTCATCACATTTGATGGTTCCGACGGAAACTACCACAAAGCAACGAGCAGCGAGAACGGGGTTACTGAAATTGAAGTCGATTCCAGCGGCAAACTGACCCTCTCCGGCCTGGATGTGGGCACTTACTATCTGACCGAAACAAAGGCTCCTGGCGGCTATGTAAAGCTGGCTACCCCCAAAACCATTGTCATCACGGATAACAAAACGGGAGCGGAGGGCACCCAAGATTTCCCCAAGCCTAACGGCCTGTTGGAAGACAATTCCACTGGCACCGACGGTGCCGACGGCTACTACGAACTTGACGTTGTAAACTCCAAAGGCTTCACGCTGCCCTCTACCGGCGGTATGGGCACCGTACTGTTCACCACCATCGGCATCGTATTGATGGGCGGCGGCCTGGTGTTGCTGCTGCTCTATCTGCGCCGCCGCAACCGCGCAGAATAACCGCTTTTTCGTGCGCGCGGCCCTTGTGCCGCAGCACAAGGGCCGGGGCTCCAGGCCCCGGCCCTCTTTGTTCAGGAAAGGATAACTATGCAGCTACGTTCCATCGCCCCCATAGCCGCCGCACTGACCCTGTTTTTGGGCGGCGCCGCTGTGTTCTGCTATCCGGCGATCAGCAACTATCTGAACCAGAAAAATCAGACCCGGGTGGTACAGCACTATGAGCAGACCGTTACTGCCCAGGATGACGCACTGCTGGCCGAAGAATGGGCCAAAGCCGAAGAATACAACGAGAACCTGGCCGGGGACCCCGTCCACGACCCCTTTGTGCCCGGCAGCGGCTATGCCTTACCGGACAACTACCTGGACGTGCTGAACATTGACGGCGTGATGGGCCGCATCACCATCCCCAAGATCGGGGTGGACCTGCCCATCTACCACGGCACCGACGCCGAAACACTGGAAAAAGGCGTAGGACACATAGAATCCACCTCGCTGCCTATTGGCGGCGAATACCGTCATGCGGTACTGACCGGTCATCGCGGCCTGCCCAGCGCCGAACTGTTCACCCGGCTGGACGAACTGGAACCCGGGGACCAGTTTTACCTGCATGTACTGGATGCCACCCTGGCCTACCAGGTGGATCAGATCCTGACGGTAGAACCCCAGGAACTGGAAACCCTGGTGGCGGAACCCGGGCAGGACTACGTAACGCTGGTGACCTGCACCCCCTATGGCATAAACACCCATCGCATGCTGGTGCGTGGCACCCGCATCCCCTACGTACCGGAAGCAGAGCAATCCACTCAAGCAACGGCAGCCCACCTGTTGGGGGGCGAAACCACCACCCGTTACTTCCTGATCGGTATTTTGTTCGGCATCGGGCTTTTATATCTTTTCATTGCTGTGCTGCTTGGGTATCGTTTGCTGCACAGTACTGCCAAAGGAGAAAACCACCATGCATAATCCACACCGCCCCTACGGGCTGTTGGTTGTGGCCTTTGCCCTGCTGGGGATTGGAGCTGCCGTACTGCTGTACCCCCGCTGGACGGCCTGGCAATACAGCCGCCAGGTAACAGAACAACACACCCGCTTTTCCAGCCAGGTCACGCCCGCTGCAAAGGAGAGCAATTCCCTGCTGGACCAGCTGTACCGGGAACTGCAGCGCCGCAACCAGACCCTGTACGAAACCAACCAGGCTGATCTGCGCGACCCCTTCTCCTATGAGGAACCGGGGGTGTCTTTGGCGGAATATGGCTTACAGGACGACATTATCGGGTTTGTGCAGATCCCCGCCCTGGATCTGGAACTGCCTATTGTACTGGGCGCCAACGAAGAACACCTGAAACAGGGCGCTGCACACCTGACCCAGACCTCATACCCCATCGGCGGTGAAAACACCAACTGCGTACTGGCAGCCCACCGGGGCTACTATAAAGCCCCCATGCTGCGGGAGGTTGAACGCCTGCAGATCGGCGATACCGTATATGTGCAAAATTTCCGGGAAACACTGACCTATACCGTAGAGGAACTGCGCATTATCGATCCCACCGACGTGGATGCACTGCTGATTCAGCCCGGGCGCGATCTGCTGACGCTGGTAACCTGCCACCCGCTGGGCGGCAACAGCCAACGTTATGTGGTGTACTGTGTACGCAGTTCATCCGAAGCGGACCACACCGCGCAATAATTACCCGGTTCCCCTATGGCGTTCCCCGGCAGACACATGACGCAGAACTCATAATTACCGCCAAAAGCAGAAGCGGGCAGCCTTCTGCGAGCAGAAATTTTCTCTTTTCGTTTTCCGCAAAACCGCACCAGGACGCCGCCCCCCTGAAACGGAGTCACACCGCAAATACGCATAGAATGGTTGCTTTTGCCGGATCAACCTGTTACAATTAGCCTGTATGCCACCCCAAAAGGCGGCCCAAAGAGGAGTTTTCCAACAATGAGGATATCACCTTCCATCGCACAGGCGATTGTGAAAGAAATCAGCGATGCTGTCAACAAAAATGTAAACCTGATGGATGACACCGGGCGGATCATTGCCAGTCCCAACCCTGAGCGGGTAGGGACTGAGCACATGGGCGCGCGCAAAATTGTGGAAGAAAAGCTGGAATGCCTTACGGTCTGTACGGACCAGGAATACAGCGGTTCCCTGGTCGGCATCAATCTTCCTCTATATTTCCGGGGCGACATTGTGGGGGGTATCGGGATCACCGGCGAATGGGATCAGATTGCCCAGTATGTTCAGTTGATCAAAAAAGCGTCCGAAGCATTGCTGAAGGATGCCTATATACAGGAAACCTCCAACGCACTCCGCATGCGGCAGCGCAACTACCTTCATACGCTGCTGTTCGGTACAGCGGCACAGCTTTCGGAAGATTTCCTGAGCCTGGGCGCCACCCTGGGGCTGGATATCCAGCTGCCGTACCGCTGCCTTTGTATTTCCTTTGCCGCACCGGAGGGAAGAAGCGCCGAGATCCAGACTCTTTTGGACAGGGCGGAAGAATATCTGGAACGGACGTACTCCGGGCTCATGCTGTACAGAGAGAGTACGCAGCTTTCCCTGTTTACCACCATTCTGGACGAAAACCACCTGCGGACGCTGGTTTCCCGCCTGAGTGGCAGTCTTCCCCTGCAGCCGGGCTTTTCACTGAAAGCCGGTGTGGATATGGGCCCCCACCACGGGCTGCAACTCCGTACAGGAAGAGTGCAGGCAGAAAAAAGTCTGCATATCGCTTTTATGGAGCAAGGGGAACCCCTGATTTTCTACGGAGATATGACCAGCGGTATTTATCTGGGGGAGATCAGCGCTGCCTCCAAAAAAGAATATCTGGCACGTATTTTCAAGGGAATGAGCCTGGCCGAGATGCAGGAATGGGCACAGCTTCTGGCCACCTTTTATGCCTGTGACAGTTCGCTGAACAAAACCGCCGATAAGCTGTTCATCCACAAAAACACCCTGCAGTACCAGTTGCGCAAACTGGCCTCCCTAACGGGATATGACCCCCGCAGCATTACAAATGCCGGGTTGTACCAGACCGCCATCCAGTTCCTTAAAGCCATTTGAAAGCAAACTGCACAAAAGTATACCACAATCCACCGGAGGATATGTCTTGCATGACATATCCTCCGGCCTTTTTTCATGCTTGCGGCCAAAGACAAGACCGCGCCCGGATGCTACAATAAAGTCAACAGAAAACGAATTTTCCCCAATTTTTACGAAGGCAGGAGGCTGTATCCCTATGGAACTTTATTCTTGTGATACCATGGTCGCTCTGGGCAACAGTACCGAAAGCGGTCATGTGATTTTTGCCAAAAACAGCGACCGTCCCGTTACCGAGGCACAGCCGCTGGTGGTCTATCCCGCCGCAGATCATGCACCGGACGAAACCGTGGAATGTACCTACATTCAGATTCCGCAGGCGGCGCACACCTACCGTGTGCTGGGCTCCAAGCCCTACTGGATTTGGGGCTTTGAACACGGCATGAACGAAAAAGGTGTTGCGATCGGCAACGAAGCCGTCTGGTCCCGGGAACCGGAGGAAGCGGAAAACGGCCTGCTGGGTATGGATCTGCTCCGCCTGGGGCTTGAGCGGGGCGCAACCGCCTACGAAGCGCTCCATGTGATCACCTCCCTGCTGGAAAAATACGGCCAGGGCGGCAATGCAGCCGTGGGGATGCAGCACCGGTACCACAACGCCTTCCTGATTGCCGATGCCCGGGAGGCCTGGATTCTGGATACCTGCAGCCGCCGCTGGGTCGCCCGCCGGGTGCGGGATGTGGCCGGCATTTCCAACTGTTACAGCACCGAAACCGAGTGGGACGAAGACTCCGGAGATGTGAAGGAGCACGCCTACGAGATGGGCTGGATCAGTCCCCAGGTCCCCTTCAATTTTGCCAAAGCCTACGGCGCCATGAGCCTGAAACACCGGGCCGCGCAGCCACGGTTTTTCCGCCTGAACAAACTGCTGCGGGCCAATATGGGCCACATTACGCTGGATACCATCCGTGCCATTCAGCGGGACCACTTTGAGGGCGAATCCATTGCCCCCCGCTGGAGCCCGGCCGATGGCCTGCAGGTGACGATTTGCATGCACGCCATGCTGGACACCGCCAGCAAGACGGCGGCCTCCTCGCATGTGGAGCTGGTGGAAGGCGAAACACCGGTTTGGTGGAGTGCTTTCGGCTGCCCCTGTTTGTCGGTCTATGCCCCCTACTCGGTAAACAATTCCCTGCCTGCCGAACTCAGCTGCGCCGAGGCAAAGTACACCCCCGAAAGTGCATGGTGGCAGTTTGAGCGGCTGCAATACGCCATCGAACAGGATTATCCCCGCTACGCGCCCCAGTGGCAGGAGGTGGCCGCCCGGCTGGAAACCCAGCTGCGGGAGCAGGCTGCTTCCGGAAAAGCACCCGATGATGCCGCCGTGGAGGCAAACAGCCGGATGATTCTGGATGCGGTAAACGCCATGTATACCCGGATCATAAGGGAGCAAGCCCCCTCTGCCCAGCCGCAGCATACCGGGATGAACGAAACTGCCAAGCGGCGGGCAGGCATTACTTTCTAACGGAGCAGCGCCAGACAGACTGGCGGACAAATACAAACAAGGAGGAACAAATGTTATGATTAGTATGAACGCTTTGGCATGGACCGGTGTTTTTATTGTTATCGGTGTCGTGCTGCGTGCGGCGGTTCCGTTTTTGCGGAACAATCTGGTTCCCGCAAGCGTCATTGGAGGTGTGATCGGTTTTATTGTGATTCAGACCGGCGTCATCTACAATGCAACGGTGGATGATTTCAGCAACATTGCGGGACTTCTGTGGTCGTTCTCGTTTGCCAACATGGGCCTTACCCTGGCAGCGCAGAAAAAGACCACCAACAAAAAAAGGCCTTTGAAAGAGCGGATGGCTGACAGCCAGTTCTCCGGCATTTGCGGCATGGGCTTCTTCTGGGTCATTCCTTACGCGCTGACCGGCCTGCTGGGTTACGCCGTACTGAAACTCATCGGCGGCATCTGGGGTATGGACCCCGTATACGGCCTGTTGATCCCCTTCGGCTTTGCACAGGGCCCCGGCCAGAGTGTCACCTACGGCACCATGATCCAGAACAGCGGCGTTGTCAATGCGGTGCAGGTTGGCGTCACCTTTGCGGCCGCCGGCTTCCTGGTAGCTTTCCTCATTGGTGTTCCCTGGGTGCGTAAAGGCATCCAGAAGGGTCTGGCCCCCTATGCAGGCGAAATGAGCGAGAGCATGACAAGCGGCCTTTATGAGCCCGAAGAACAGCAGTATTACGGCAAAGAAACCACTCATCCCGGCAACGTAGATACCCTGGCCTTCCACTTCTCTCTGGTAGGAATCGCCTGGGTCTGTGGCCAGGCCCTGTGCACGCTGTGCGCCATGATTCCTGGCTTTGTGGGCGAAATTCTGTCCGGCTTCCTTTATCTGTATGCTATGCTGGTGGCGTACGCCCTGCGTTGGATCATCGGCAAGCTGGGCTTCAATAAGTATCTGGACCGCGGCACGCAGGTGCGTATCTCCGGTTTCTGCATCGATATGATGGTTACCTCTGCTTTCATGGGCATTTCCCTGACGGTGATCGGCGCCTGGATCATTCCTATCCTGGCCGTCGTGGTGGTAGGAACCCTCTTTACTTACATTACCACCCGCTACTTCGGCGAGCGTTTTGGCGGCAAGCACGGCTTTGAGCGCACTGTGGCCATCTGGGGCACGCTGACCGGCACCAATGCCACCGGCCAGGCGCTCTGCCGCATGGTAGACCCCAACCGCAAGACCTCCGTGCTGGAGGAGCTGGGTCCCATCAACGCCATTAATGTACCTGCCTGCTATGTGGTCATGCCTGCTATCGTTGCGTTCGCCGCCAACCAGATCTCCTTTGGTCTGCTGGTAGCCGCCCTGGTCGGTACTGCCGCCGTCTTCCTGGCAGGCATGCTGATCACCCGCACCTGGGGCAAAAAGACCTACGACTACCGCAAAGGCGAGCTGTACTACGATGTTGATGAAGTAAACTGACCCTGACGGTGCACTAAAAATACGTTTCCCTGAGGGAAGACCCACCGGCGACTTCCGCCTTTGGCGGGTCTTCCCTCAGATTTTGTGAAGCCGAGGTGCTTAATGAAAAAGATTGTAATTATTCCCGACTCCTTCAAAGGAACCATGTCCAGCCGCATGATCGGAGAGATCATTGCCCAGGAAGCCTCCGACTGCTGGCCCGGCATGGAGACGGTTCGGGTGGAAGTAGCCGACGGTGGTGAAGGCAGTGTGGATGCTTTTTTGTCGGTTCTGCCGGGTGCCAAGCACCAGCTGACGGTACAGGGTCCCTACGGCGAACCCATTCAAAGCTTTTACGGTCAGATGGGCGATACCGCCGTCATCGAAATGGCAGCGGCCGCCGGGCTTCCCTTAGTGGGGGAAAAACTGAATGCGGGGCAGACCAGCACCTACGGCGTGGGGCAGCTGATCTGCCACGCCCTGGAAAATGGTGCCCGAAAAATCATATTGGGACTTGGCGGCAGCGCCACCAATGACGGCGGTGCCGGTGCTGCGGCAGCACTGGGCGTGCGTTTTCTGGACAGCGCGGGAAACTCCTTTGTACCGGTAGGCAATACCCTGCACCGGATTCAGCATATTGAGATGCACGCCGCAGCCGAACGGTTGAAGAACGTTTCTGTGGTTGCCATGTGCGATATCAACAATCCGCTGTGCGGCCCGCAGGGAGCGGCTGCCGTTTTCGGCCCCCAGAAAGGGGCCGCCCCCGAGCAGGTGGTTCAGCTGGATGCGGGTTTGCACCATCTGGCGGATGTGATTCAAAGGGACCTTGGCATCCATGTTCTTCAGCTCCCGGGCGGCGGCGCTGCGGGCGGCATGGGTGCCGGAGCAGCTGCCTTTTTTGGCGCAGCGTTGGAAAGCGGCATTGATGTGGTACTGGACACCGTTGATTTTGATCAAATGCTGGAAGGCTGTTCCATGGTCATCACCGGAGAAGGCCGGATCGACGGTCAGAGTGCCCGGGGCAAAGTGATTGCAGGAATTGCACAACGGGCGCAGAAAAAGAACGTGCCGGTTGTGGCTATTGTAGGGGACATTGCCGACGGCGCCGAACAAATGTACAGCAAAGGCGTCAGTGCCATTTTCAGCATCAACCGGGTGGCACTACCTTTCAGCGAGATGAAGCACCGGGCCCCCTCTGATCTTCGCCAGACTGTGCGCAATGTGTTCCGGTTTGTTAAGCTGGCAAAGGAGATTCAACTGTGAATTTCATTGACATCAAAGAACTGCTAACCATCCTGGTGGTCTTTTCTGCCAATATTGTGGAGGCCATTACAGGATTTGCGGGGACCATGCTGGCCATGCCCGCAGCCATGCAGCTGATTGGGGTTATGGACGCCAAGATCGTGCTGAACGTGGTGGCACTGTTTGTCAGCAGTACAATATGGATGCAAAGCCGGAAAGACACAAACCTGAAGGAAGTGTACAAGATATCCGGGCTCATGGTCATTGGCATGGCCGTTGGTTTATATCTGTTCAATCTGCTGCCGGTGGATTGGCTCTCCCGGCTGTACGGTATTTTGATCATCCTTGTGGCAATTAAAGGCTTGTTTGTAAAAAAACAGTTTTCTCTGCCGGAATGGATGCTGCTTGTGGTGGTGCTGGCCGCAGGGGTAATCCATGGAATGTTTTTGTCGGGCGGCTCGCTGCTGGTCATCTATGCAATTACGGTGCTGAAAGATAAAAGCGTTATACGGGCCACGCTTGCTCCGGTCTGGATTTTTTTGAACCTGATCATCCTGGCGCAGGATATTTGGGCAGGCCATGTAACCAGTCATTGTTTGGTGCTGGCCGTTTGCTGCCTGCCGCCGGTATGCCTGGCACTTTATATCGGCAACCTGCTTCACAAACGAATCCCTCAGGATTTCTTTGTGAAACTGACGTATCTGCTGTTGATTTTGTCCGGCGCTTCGCTGTTTATGTGAGGCAGCAGTCCGCCTGCCTTATAAATCCTTATGCGATCTCTTACAGAAAACACTTCTGTGTTCGGCAGTAAGCAAACGCCTGTTTCCCATTTTACTGTGCGCAAGCCACCATACCTTTACAAGTCGCGGCGTTTCAAAACGCAGATGGATATCCCCACGGAAAAGGCCACCGAAAGGTGGCCTTTTCTGTTTCGATAGACACTGGATGTTCAGGACCCATTCACCTGTCGGATTATCCGGTCTGCTTCTGCGCCTTCCATCATTAATTGATATGCCTTGACAGAAAAGATGCGGAAAGCTATAATGAACATCGTTCATATTGGAACGATTGGCTTTTCTGCTGCGCTTCCAATGCCCTGTGCGAAAGATAGCCAGCTTCACCATGTTCCCCCATGGACAGAGCGGCTATACCGCTATACAAAACGAGTCAATAAAGGAGATCTGAATATGAAACGGTATATGAATCTGGCGCTGTTGTACGCTGTACTTGCCATGGTTGGCGGCGTATTTTATCGGGAGTTCACCAAGTTCAACGGCTTTACCGGCAAAACCACCCTCGGGGTCGTACATACCCATTACTTCCTGCTGGGCATGGTATTTTTTCTGCTGTTGCTTTTGCTGGAGAAGAATTTTTCTTTCACCGGGGCCAAAACCGGGCCTGTCCTGATTGCCTATCAGGTTGGTTTAAATCTGACGGCGGTCATGTTTGTGGTACGGGGCATCACCCAGGTGCTGGGTACAGCCCTTTCCTCCGGTATGAGTGCCGCCATTTCGGGCATTGCCGGAATCGGCCATATTTTGCTGGGCGTCAGTCTGGTGCTTCTGCTGCTGCAGGTCAAGCGTAGTGTAGCCGACGCAGAGGTCTGATTCCATGATTTTTCAAAAGGGCGGCTCCCGACCAGCCATCCCCTGCAGCGAACTGGTTTTCCCCCCCTTTGACCTTCCTGTTTTTCAAGGGCGCGCCTTGGCGAAACGGTAAGATGCCCATATGCAAAAAAGACGGACAGGCTGATCAGCCTTTCCGTCTTTTTTGTGCAGCCGTTCCTGCAATGGAGCATCAACCAAACGATGCCACGTTTATTTTCTGCGTGTTTTACGATCTGCCTTGGCTATTGCAGCGCAATAGAGGCAGGAATCCTGATGCACGGTCCGCAGTTTTCCGCAGCTGCTGCACCGGTACCGCTCGTTCTGCTGCCGTACAAATTCATCCAGACCGTTTGCTTGAATCAAGGCAAGGTTTTCCAGCATGCTCATGTGATATTTTGTGCGGTATCGTTTATCCAGCGCCTTCAGCCGTTTGCAGGGATATTGTGTACATTCAAAACAGAATGTCTTTTTGTTTTCGCACTTTTGAATGGAACAGTTCTGGCAGGCTTTTCTCTCACCGCCA
>ERZ1643251.774-NODE-774-length-41490-cov-28.297550_pt1 | contig 41490 bp, 55 predicted proteins | sample MGYA00579261_ERZ1643251 | MGnify/ENA primary metagenome ERZ1643251 (study PRJEB29033, sample SAMEA4952267) | chicken gut metagenome | biome: Broiler Chicken; feature: Gastrointestinal Tract; material: Caecum | place: Ireland | collected 2018 | study: Broiler... | reverse complement strand
GCTAAAGCCCTTTGGAACCACAAGCACTGCTTGTGGTTTACTTCTACCAAAAAAAGGCAGATAACAAAATCTGCCTTTTTTATTTTATATTAATTTAATGTGTTTTCTGTAAAATTTCTTGGAACAAAACTATTTTTATCTATTTCTTTATAAACTTTGTTTAAATTTTCATCCAAGCAATTATATATATAATACACTAATTTTTTGCCATATTTATTTTCTACATATTCATTTACCAAAACGCTCGCTTTTTTATTTTGTTTTTTCTCTACACGATTTGCATCTCCAAAAATGCCATTTAAAATCTGCTGTTTTAAATTAATAAATGCTTTGCTTAATGAATGTGCATATTTGTTGTCATCATTTGTTTTGTTGCTACTAAATTCTTTTTCAATCATTCTATCAAGTTCTTCCGCAGACTTGTTCTTGTTCGTTCTATAAAATGCCAACATATGCTCAGCAAAATTGTATCCTCTGTGCAATTTTTCCGCTTTCTTATTACTTTCTGGTGCCAAATTAATTTTCCCAAGATTTTTGTTTATTAACTTTTTAAATCCTGATTCAATAACGTTATCAATGTACATTTCTGCTGAATTTTTTGAAATATAATAAACAGCAGGATTTAAAAACATTGGCTTTTTGACTGCATATTTAGTGCTTTCATCATTTAATACTTCATATTCAACATCTTGAATGAGTTCATTATTTTCTTTTTTATTTTGATTATAATCTGCAGTTGAAACTGAATTGTAAGGCTTTCCTTTGAGTATAAAATTTTGTTCAGTTTTTTGTTCTTGTTCTACTACTTCTTCTTCACCTGACGTTAACAGTAAATTTAACAAAGGCGATTTTGGCAAAAGAGCTTCGTCTATAGTTGTTGGATTTTTGTCATATTTATAACCCATGTTTTTAACACAAGCCTTTATATCACTAATTTCTATACCCATTTTGTTAATTACAAAAATTGCAGATTTAAAAGCGATACTGGTTGCTTGATTAATTTCGCTTGTTGTCATGTTTAATCCTGCAAGTACATTCGCCATTTGCAACATCAAACTGTTTTCAATTTTTTTATTAGATTCACCTTTATCATTAAAGTTTATTGCCCTTGACAATAATATATTTGCATATAGCCTGCTATAAAATAATTGTTTTTCGTTTAAATTAGAATCGTATACTTTAGTGGCTCTTTTTATTGTTACATTTAAAATTCCATCTAAAATTTTAACAAATTTTTCTTGTTGAGATAGTTTGTAATTACCACCATGAGCGTAAACATAATTATCTCTTAAGATTATTTTGCCTCTATACGATTTTGTAGAAAATAACTTTGATTTTTTAAATAATGTTCTACAAAGGTTAACAGCGCCCAAGCCAACATTTTTTACAAATCCAACAAACTTATTTTCCTTTATGTATCTATACAGTTCGCTTTTGTCTATTAATTTATTTTTACCACTTGTCTCAATTACCTTAATTCCAAATGATTTTTTTACTTTATTAACTAATTCATCATAATTTGGGAATGTCTTGTTTCTAAATAAAAATTTGGAAGAAGTGAAAGAATCATACATAGGATATCTTAATTGATTATAAGTTTCTGCCTTTAAAAAGTAACATGAATATTTATTATTTAAAATAGTAGTCGCGGATTCTTTTATCTTTTTGCAAGGCACTCCCATTTTTTTCCAATCTTCTTGGGTTTGTGCACCGATAAAATCTAATGATTTTTTTAAATCACTTTTTGTGTTTGAACTAGATTGAATATCATAAATCTTTTTAGATTGAATTCTGTTTAAAACCATATCTGTGTTTAACTCTTCGCCATTGTCAAAAGCACTTTGAGCCAACATATAAATAGCATCTTCGCCAGATGTTTGATATCTTTCCAAGTCCTTTAAAGCAACACTAGATAAATCTTTTATTTCCATAACCCCTCCAATATGTCATAAGTATAACACATATAATATAATTTTTCAATACCAAATATTAAAATTTTCAACATATTGTTATTTTTTTAAATATTAGAGTATTATACAACAATATATTATATGCAATTCAAAAAATAAAAAGCCTAAATAGGCTTTTTATGAAAACAATCTTTTAACATAATCATATGCAACTATTTGCACCATCGTTCTATTCATAGGACTTGTTATTAAAAAAGCTTGTCCCACACCTGCAGTAACTATAGTATCTTGTTCTTGTTGGTTAATTTCTCCAGATTTTCTATACAATTCTACTAGGTCATTCATGTCACTAGGCGCTAACGAGAAAATCATGGAATATTGACTGGCATTAATTACTGCTGTAGACTGCCTTTCAATTTCAGGCGAACCAACAAAGTCTTTAATATTTTGAGTAATAACTATTTGCATACCACCATATTTACGAATTCTTTTAGCCATTTGTGCCATAAAATCCAACGCTATAGGATATTTTGGATTTATGAACATATGTGCTTCATCAACTGCCACAATTATTTTTCTCAAAACATTATATTTTGCATTAAAATCTTTATTTTTAATAATCTCATTCATCAAATATTTAAAAACAATCAACATTTGTGCATTGGCTATCACTTGGTTGTTGCTGGCTAGCAATGATTGGAAATTAAAAGTAATAAAATTTTCTTTTGTTTCAAGAGTTGTTGGACCATTCCAAAGTTTGCTATTCCTGCCACCTTTTGCAAATTTTTTAATGTATGTTTCTACCACATTTAAATTGTTCAAAACATATTCATTTGTCTCTGTTTTTATTCTTTTAACAATCAAGTTATATAAATCGTCAAAAATAGGATATTGTTCTGGCTTTAATTCTGCAAAGTTGCTCATTTCTGTTATGCCTTTTTCAGCATACACATCAACAATTAGTGAATTTAAAAGTTCAAATGGGTCAGATTCGATTCCTTCCAAAATTACACGGAAAAACTGTTCCAAAAATTGCAAATGCTGCGCAAAAGTATCACTAGAACTATATTCGTCATCGTCGATTATATCGCCATTTTCGTCTTTTTTTGCAGTTAGCGATATAGTGTCGTCTTTTAATGTTGTCATAACGTGAAACGGATTAATAATTCCCATTTGTGAAGAACCTACATCTATAACTTTACCTTTCAAGTTGATAGCTAAGTTCGTATATTCGTTTTCAGGGTCCAAAATAAATACTTTAGTGTTGTCCGCTGCAAAATTAGTCAAAAGAGTTTTTGTCGCATATGATTTACCCGAACCAGACTTCCCTATTATCATCATATTTGAATTCACCCTTTCTCTATTCCTCAAAAAGAAATCAACAAATACTGGGAATTCATTGTCACCAATGTAAAATCCGTTTTTATCTTGCAAAGCCGCACTTATAAAAGGGAAAATTGCCGCCAAACTTGTTGTTGGTATTCCTCTTTTAAAATCATTTACATTATCTCGCATTGAAATATTGGAGCTAATAAAAGCATCTACTTGTCGCCCAAACATTTCGCTGTATTTGAAGCCTTCCTGTCTAAGCATTGCCCTCACTTCTTTACGTGCTGGTTCTTCACAAGTTACAAATATATTAACATCAAACAACTGTTCGTTATTGTTTTTTAAACTTACAAGCAATGATTGCAGTGTTTGCAAATGAGTTTCATTTTCTATTTGTCTACTAGTTGAAGCCGAACGCGAAAATTTTCCTTCCATTTCCATTATTGCTTTATCGATAGCTTTTTCAGATTCATATTTTTTTTGAGGTTTTATTTTTGTTATAACTTTAGTTCTATCTAAAAGATAAAAAGATGAACCCCATGCATCTGGAACTTGAATAGGATAATCAGATATTACAAATTGTCTATATGGTTTATTATCTATTAAAACTCTTGCCGCTTGAAATCTTATTTTTTTAGGAACTATCCAGTTGAAATATTGATTCATAGAAATAGAATCTAATTCTCTTTCGTCAAATTCTTTTCCATAATTTGCTTTTAAAAAAATCAACAATTCTTTTCCAGTTAATAATCTTGCATTTACAGGAGTAATTGCTTGAATTAGTGTTGTTATTATTCCGTTTATGGTATTCTCTAATATTTCTTTATCCTTGTCATAAACTACTAAATAAAAGAAATCTTTATATATTTTATCCTGTCGATTTCTTCTTTGCATTTCACTTACTCTTTCTTCAAATACACCTGCTCTAACTTCAACTTCTGGCTTAGAGATTTCTCCTTCATATTGCAATTCTAAAAGGTTGTCGTATTTTTTGTCTTCGTTATAAATATAATTATCTAGAACCATTGCTTTATTTAATTTTATTATAGAAGCTGTTTGGTCATTAGTTAATCTTCTTAAGGCATTGGCAAATGTATTAATAACCATATTCCTTTTATATTCGTTCAAGAGCCCAAAAACAATTGGCTCAATTTCAATAACTTGGGCGTAATATTCTTTAAAATCAATAAATCTGTCTTGTTTTACACCAACAAAAGGAATTATTTCAGAAATTGGAGCATTTCCCTTTACTTTTTGACTAGAATATTTTTTTTGCTGTGCTAGAAATCTAAACAAATATCCCAATGTTGAATATAATCTCATATTATCTGCAACTTTAAAAAATAGAGAAACAATTATTGCACACCATGCTATTCCAATCCAATAATTAATACCACCTGCAAAATTGCTCAAGAATAAGCCTAGTGCTCCAGCAACGCCTATAGCTCCCACAATTATGTCAGAAATCGTAACGTTTTTTACAATTTCCATTTTAATTTTTGTTTTTCTAGGAATAATTCTCATGCGTACTCCTTAACTTAAATGTATAAATCACGTATAGTATAACCCAAATGAAAATAAAAACAAAACATTAAAGCAAATAATTTTATTATGACAATAAAAAAACTTTCTAAAAAATTAGAAAGTTTAATTTATGGTTTCGTCTAGATAATCCATTACTTTATCAAAAACTTTACACGATTTAATAACATTTTTAGTTAATTTTTTTTCGTTTTCTGGTAAAGTTGAATATTGTTTTTTAAAGTTTTTAAAATTATGATTATTTTTCATAATCACTCCTTTTCATTGCATTGTTCAACATCAACGTAATGAGCTTCAATATAATCGATTAAATATTGACTGTCATTTATCAATTCTTTTAATAAATATTCAAATGACCTAAATACATTTTCATAAAATTTTGTTGCTTCGAAATATCCATAGCTTTCGTGTTTAGCATCGCTATAGAAATCTACCAATTTATCCAAATATTCATAATTTTTTGAATTATTTTTTTTCTTAAGCATTTTAAGTAATTCTTTAGGATTATTTTGTTCTGTAATTTTAACTGTATTTTTCTTTAATTTTTCTACTTGTTTAATAATTCTTGTTCTTAATTTTTTTTCTGCATATTGTGAAATTTTATTATATAACGGCTTATTATGTAAACAACAATCTGATTTCATTTTTTCTATATATCTAATATTATTTTCTATCTTAGTTAGGCAATTTTCATAGCAATACTTTTGAAGAAATAAATCAAAATGCATTTTTTTAATTTCACTTAAATTTTCCATAAATTCTCCTTTTTTAAAAAACATTTAATAATAATATAAAATTATTTCGTATTTTATGTTATAATGACATTAGACTTTTAAACTACTAAATTTTAATTAATTAAACATTTTTTTCTTAAAACAAAATTAATATAACACACATTTGCCTTTCTGTCAATATTAAAAAAATTCAACATAAAGTTGAATTTTTTAATTATATAAGTTCTACTATAGCGAGTTGAGAAGCATCGCCACGTCTTGTTGATGTCTTCAAAACTCTTGTATATCCACCCTTAGTTCCAAGTTCTTGTGCTCTTTGTGCGTATTTTGGTGCATAAACGTTAAAAATTCTTTCAACAAGTGGATGATTAATTCCTTTTGTTCTTGCTTTATATGCATCAAGACTTTCTTTTTCTTTTCTTTCGTCTTTTAAATCATATAAAAAAGCCATAATCTTTCTTCTTGCTGCAAGTTTCTTTGGCCCATCATTAACAATTTCTTTGCTAACTTTGACACCTTTTTCTAGCACTGTTTTGGTAACTTTAACATTATCTTGATATGAATTGATTGCTAGGGTAAGAATTTTTTCAGCTTTTGCTTGAACAGCTTTTGCTTTAGCATACGTTGTTTCAATTCTACCATTTTTAAACAAACCTGAAACTTGACCTCTAAGAACTGCGATTCTTTGATCTGTTGGTCTACCTAATTTATCGTTAGCCATTTTTTTCTCCTTTTAGTCTTCGTCGTTTCTTAAACTTAAGCCATACGAATTAAGTTTTTCAACAACTTCTTCTATTGATTTTAATCCAAGGTTTCTAACCTTTAACATATCACTTTTGGATTTTTTAATTAAATCTTCAACAGTGTTTATATTCGCTCTCTTTAAGCAATTATAAGATCTTACAGAAAGATCCATTTCTTCAATTGGCATTTCAAGCACTTTTGATTGTTGATCTTCTTCTTTGCTAACCAAAATATTCATTCCATTCATTTCATCACACAAATCAACAAAAAGTGCAATGTGTTCCTGAATAATTTTACCAGCCAAACTTACAATTTCTCTTGCCGATGTTGTACCATTTGTTTCAACTTCTAAAGTAAGTTTATCGTAATCTATGCTTTGTCCAACCCTTGTATTTTCTACATTATAGTTAACTTTTTTAACTGGCGAATATATTGAATCAATGGCAATGTACTCTAAAGTATCAACTCTTTCCTTATTTAAAACATTTGGAACATAACCTCTACCACGAGCAATTAATACATCTAATTGGAAATCTGCATCGCTATCAGCAGTACAAATATGAAGGTCTGGGTTAAGAATTTCAACCTCATCATTAGGTTCAAATTCTCTTGCAGTAATTTCACCCTCACCCTTGTGATGAATTCTTAAAATAGTAGTGAAATCTTTGTCTTTGTTTGCAGTTTTAACAGCAAGGCATTTTATGTTTAATACTATATCAACAACATCTTCGCTTATTCCAGTAACAGTTGAAAATTCATGTGGAACTCCATTGATTCTAATTGCGATTGGGGCAGCACCTGGAAGGGCTCCAAGCAGTGTTCTTCGCATACAATTTCCTAAAGTTATTCCATATCCTCTTTCAAGTGGCTCAACTATAAATCTAGCATAAGAACCGCCTTCTGTTTCTTCGCAAGTAATTTTTGGTTTTTCCATTTCCATCATAAAAATTAATTCCTCCTTATATTATCTTGAGTACAACTCAATAATTAAGTGTTCTTTTATGTTAAGGTCAATATCTTCTCTAGTTGGCAAAGACAAAACCTTTCCTTCAAGCTTATCACTGTTAAATTCCAACCATTTTGGCATTACTATCTTCATGCCTTTAAGTTGTTTAAACATTTCTAATTCTCTTTTGTTTTCTTTAACGGCAATAACATCTCCAACTTTCACTTGATAAGAAGGAATATTTACAGTTTTACCATTAACTGTTATTTGACGATGATTTACTATTTGACGACATTCGCTTCTTGATGAACCAATTCCCATCCTATAAACAACATTGTCTAATCTTCTTTCAATCAAAGATAACATGTTTTCACCAGTAACGCCTTTCATTCTTTCAGCTTCTTCATAATATCTTCTAAATTGATTCTCTAAAATGCCATATGCTTTTTTAACTTTTTGCTTTTCCCTTAATTGAGTACCATATTCAGTAACTCTTTTTCTCCCGGTTCCGTGTTGTCCAGGAGCAACAGGTCTTCTCTCCATTGCACATTTTTTTGTAGTACATCTATCACCTTTAAGGAACAATTTGCATCCCTCTCTTCGACATTGTCTACAATCTGCACCTATCATTCTAGCCATGTTTTTCTCCTTTTAAATTCTTCTAACCTTAGGAGGTCTGCAACCGTTATGAGCGATTGGTGAAACATCCTTAATTAATGTAACATCAAGTTCTGCAGTTTGAAGTGCTCTTATAGCAGCTTCTCTACCATTGCCAGGTCCTTTTACATATACTTCAACAGACTTAATGCCTTGTTCTTTTGCGACTTTTGCTGCATCTTCTACACATTGTTGAGCTGCAAATGGTGTACTGCGTTTTGAGCCTTTAAATCCAAGTTTTCCAGAACTTGCCCACGCTACAACATTGCCTTGAAGATCTGTAAAGGTTACTATTGTGTTGTTAAAAGAAGATTTAATATGAACCTGTCCTTTGTCAATATTTTTATTAACTCTTTTTTTCTTTGTAACTGTTTTTTTAACTGTTGCCATATTTTCTCCTTATTATAGTTTACCTTTCTTTGAACTTCCACCAACGACTTTTCTTGGACCTTTTCTTGTCCTGCAATTTGTTCTTGTGTTTTGACCACGAACAGGAAGTCCCTTACGATGTCTTGTTCCTCTATAAGAACCTATTTCTGTTAATCTTTTGATATTTAACGAAACTTCTTTTCTTAAATCTCCTTCAACTGTTAAGTTGTGTTCAATATAATTACGAAGTTTAGCAACATCATTTTCGTCCAAATCTTTAACCCTTGTATTTGGATCAATTTTTGTTTCTGCCAAAATTTGATTAGCTGTATGTCTACCAATCCCGTAAATATACGTCAAACCAATTTCAACTCTTTTTTCTCTGGGTAAATCAACACCAGCGATTCTTGCCATATTTTCCTCCGAAATTTTTAAATTGATATTTATATTTTTGCGAAATACTTTTCAGCCGCTTGTATTTCGTTATTTTTGTGTTAACCTTGTGTTTGTTTGTGTGACTTATCTTTAGAGCATATTACCATAACTTTGCCTTCGCGTTTAATAACCTTGCATTTATCACACATAGGTTTTACTGATGGTCTTACTTTCATTTTTTTCTCCTTTATATTGAAAATTAATAATTTAAAAGTAATTATTTTATTCTATATGTTATTCGACCTTTTGATAAATCGTATGGACTCATTTCAATTTTTACCTTGTCGCCTTCCAATATTTTAATATAATTCATTCTAAGTCGACCAGATATATATGCAGTTATTACGTGACCATTATCAAGACGAACTTTAAAAGCTGTATTAGGTAAAACTTCTTCAACAACCCCTTCGAATTCTATCACATCTTCTTTTGACATATAAACTCCTTTTAAATTACATTTAAATTATCAATTTGTTTTTTTATATCTGAATCCTGAAATTTTTCGCCGTTTTTTATTTTGTTTTTTATATCATTGACACATATGTTCATTAATTTAATGTGTTTTATATTTTTCTTTTTTAAATTTTTTTGTGTCCTATTTTTACCATTCATTAAATATACATCATTATCAACAACATCTTTAACAAAATACAAATAACCATTATCTCGGCCTTTGACGGACATCACAACATCACCCTGTTCAATTTTTAACATATTTTTCCTTTTATAATGTCAAAATTTCAACACCATTTTTAGTTACCATTACAGTATTTTCATAATGTGCTGACGGAGCACCGTCTGCCGTTACAATTGTCCAACCATCGTCTTTAATGTAAACATATCTTTCACCCATATTAATCATTGGTTCTATTGCTAGACACATGTTTTCTTTAACGATTACTCCCTTGTTTTTTTTGCCGTAGTTAGGAACCTCTGGTTCTTCGTGCATATTATAACCAATTCCATGCCCAACAAGTTCTCTAACAACACCATAGCCAAAACTTTCAGCGTATGTTTGAATTGCGTTGCTCAGTTCTCCAAGCCTACATCCAACCCTTAAATGTTTAATCCCCTCAAAAAAACTTTGTTTTGTTACTTCAATAAGCTTTTTCTTTTCGGGGCTTATTTCTCCAACAGGAAAAGTTCTTGCTGCATCTCCGTTATAGCCTTTATAAATTGCTCCTATATCTATGCTTATAATATCTCCGTCTTTGAGTATTATTTGTTCACTTGGAATACCATGAACAACTACTTCGTTTACAGAAGCGCAAATACTTGCTGGATAGCCGTCATATCCTTTAAAAGAAGGAACAGCTCCATTATCAATTATAAACTTTTCTATAAGTTTGTCAAGTTGAGATGTAGAAATACCAGGACGAATTAAAGTTTCTGCATATAACAACGCATCTCTAACAATTATATTTGCTTTTTTCATTCCTTCTATGTCTTGTTCTGTTTTACAAATCATAGTGCCCTTCATTTTGTAATATCATTTTTATTTGATTAAACACATATTGTGTGCTTTCATTTCCTTTTACTGTATACAAAAGATGTTTTGCCTTATAAAAGTCTACTAATGGTTGCGTTTGTTTTTGATAAACTTCAAACCTTTTTTTTACGGTTTCTTTATTATCATCATCTCTTACAAGCAATTTTGCATTACAAGATGTACAATAATCTTTGTCATGAGTTTTTGAATTATATGTTTTTTTACAAATTGGACAAACTTTTCTTGATAAAATTCTATCTTCAATTATTTCATAATCAACATCAATATAAATAACTTTATCTACTTTTGAAATTTTTTCAAGAGCTTTAGCTTGTTCAACAGTTCTTGGAAATCCATCTAATATATATCCACCCTTAACGTCTTTATTTGTAAGCCTATCCTTTACTAAATTTACTACCAATTCATCTGGCACTAATTGACCGTTATTAATCAATTTTTCAGACAGAATTCCAAGTTCCGTTTTATTTTTTATATTTTCTCTAATTATTTCTCCTGTGGATATTGCTGGAATAAAATAACTATTAGAAATTAAATCTGCTTGTGTTCCTTTTCCAGAACCAGGAGCTCCCAATAAAATTAAATTCATCATTTCTCCATGATTTTATATTTTTATTCTTTTTAAAAACCCTCTGTTTTCTGTTCTTCTTGCAACTTGTTGTTCTAGTTGTTTTTCAAATTCCAAAGCAACTGATACCAAAATCATAAGCCCTGTTACACTAAAAGCATTAATAAGAGTAGTATCTAAACTTGTTTTTGCAAGTGCATTGAATACTAAACTTGGAACAAGTGCAATAAACGCTAAATAAATTCCACAAAACCAGTTTAATCTTGAGTTTATTCTGTTTAAATAATCTGCAGTTTGTTTTCCATGATGAAACATGTTTATAGTCAAATTGTTTTTTTGGAAAAATTCGCTAGGATTTTGTTCCTTAAACATCATAGCTCCGTAAACAACTGTTAAAAACAATATTAATAATGCCGAAACTACAATGTAAACCCACGAATTTGTTCCCAAGTAATTTGTCCACCATACAGCGAAATCTGAATTTGGCCAAAAAATAGATATTAACATTTGAGGAAAAGAAACAAGTGCGTTTGCAAAAATAATTGGAATAACACCTGTTGAATTAACCTTCATAGGATAATATGAACTTGGTCTACTAAATCTTGAATCTCTAGTATAGCCAGCTGCATGATATACAATTCTTCTTTCTGCGTTATCAATTAAAATGATAAGGCTAAATATAACAACAACTGCAAGCAAGAAAATTAAAATTGTCCATAAATAATCAATGTTTTGTGCAACACCTTGAGCTGCAGTGTAAAGTCCTGTGCATGCTGTTGATAAAATACCAACAAAAATCAATAACGACAAGCCATTTCCAACACCTATGCTTGTAATTTTTTCACCCATCCATACTGTGAACATTGCACCCGACACAAGCATAATCACTATGAATGCACAAGTTACCCACTCAGGAACAGATGTCCCAAGCATTCTTGTATCCAAAAAATCACCACTATTTGCAAAAGAAACTACAATTCCTATTGATTGAGCCAGTGCCAATATTAAAGCAACAATTCTATTTAAAAAATTAATCTTTTTTTGCTTATTGTCATTTTTTAGCATATCAGGAAAAGCCATAGCTATTAACTGAACAATAATTGACGCACTAATATAAGGAGAAACTCCAAGTGCAAAAAATGATGCGTTCGCAAGAGCTCCACCACTTATTGAGTTTAAAAGCGAAAGAAAAGTAATGCCCGTTGTTCCACTAACCTGCTCTTGGAGAGCTCCTGGACTAATACCTGGAACAGTTAACCAACAGCCAATTCTATAAACAAAAAGCAAAAGCAAAGTTATTAACAATTTTTTTCTTAAATCTTTAATTTTAAAAGCGCTTACTAAAGTTTTAAACATTAAATCACCTCAGCTTTTCCACCGACTTTTTCTATTTTTTCAACTGCACTCTTAGTAAATTTTTTAGCTCTTACTGTAAGTGGTTTTGTAAGTTCTCCATTGCCTAAAACTTTTAAGCCATAAGGCAATATTTTTCCTACAACTCTTGTTTCATATAAAAGTTCAAGTGTGATTACTGAGTTTTCTTCAAATTGTTCAAGATCTCCAACATTACATGTAGAATATTCTTTAGTAAAATTGTAATTATTAAATCCCCTGATTGGCATTTTTCTTACTAATGGAAGTTGTCCACCCTCAAAACCAGGTCTAACACCTCCACCACTTCGAGCATTTTGACCCTTATGCCCTTTTCCACTTGTTTTTCCAATTCCGCTACCAATTCCACGACCAACTCTAACAGAATTTGTTCTGGAATTTTTTGCTGGAGAAAGAGTTTGAATGTCCATTTTTTCCTCCTATACCTCTTCCACTTTTACCAAATGTGCAACATGAGATATACTTCCTCTAACGCTTGCATTGTCTGGTAAAACTACTGAATGGTTTAATTTTTTAAGTCCAAGAGCTTCGGCAATTTGAGCCTGTTTTTTATTATAACCTATTGGGCTTCTCACCAAAGTAACTCTTAATTTTTTTTCTTGTGCCATAATCCCTCCTAAATTTCTTCAACAGCTTTACCACGAAGGGCTGCTATTTGTTCTTTTGTCCTAACTTTTCTAAGACCGTTTAAAGTAGCTCTAACACTATTTATTTTGTTTGTAGAACCGTGGATTTTTGTCACAATATCTTTAACTCCTGCTAGTTCAAGCACTGCACGTGCACCACCACCAGCTATAATTCCTGAACCTTGTTTCGCTGGAATTAAATGAATTTTTGATGTGCCATATTTACCAATAATTTCATGTGGGATTGTTCCGTCTACAAGATTAATAGGCTTCATGTCTTTTTTTGCTGCCATAGTTGCCTTGTCAATAGCTGTAGGAACTTCTTTAGCTTTGCCTATTCCAACTCCTACATTGCCTTTTCGATCTCCCACTACGACAACTGCAGAAAATCTTAACGTTCTACCACCTTTTACAACCTTTGTTACACGACGAACTGCCACGAGATTTTTATCTATGCCTTCATCTTCACGTCTTGTTCTTTCTTCTCTTGGTTTTCTGGTTTTTTTAACTTGTTCTTGTTCTGCCACAATAACCTCCTAAAATTTTAGTCCAGCACTTCTAGCGCCTTCGGCCAATGCTTGAACTCTTCCTGTGTAAATATATCCACCTCTATCAAAAACAACATTCTCAATTTTTGCCTTTAAAGCCAATTTTGCTATTTTTTCACCAACAAGTCTTGCTTGTTCTGTTTTTGTTTTACCTGACATCGATTTTTCTAAATCTTTATCTGTACTAGAAGCTGCAACTAATGTTACGCCCTTAGAGTCATCAATTATTTGAGCATAAATACTAGCATTGCTTCTATAAACATCAAGTCTAGGACATTCTGTTGTTCCTGACACTTTTTTTCTTACACGAGCATGTCTAATTAGTCTAACTTTGTTTTTATCTTCTTTACTAAACATCTATGCTCTCCTTTTATTTCTTGCCTTTTCCTGCTGTTTTGCCGACTTTTTTAATTACAACTTCATCTGCATAACGAACTCCGTATGCATGATAAGGTTCAACTTTTCTCAAATCTCTTATTTTTGATGCAAATTGTCCAACTTTTTGTTTATCGATACCTTTTACTACAATTTCCAAGTTTGAAGGACATTCTAATGTTATTCCATCTTCTTCATTAATTTCAATGTTATGAGAATATCCCAAATTCAACACAAGCTTATTGCCTTGCTTTTGTGCTTTGTAACCGATACCATTAATTACTAATTTTTTTTCAAATCCATTACTTACACCTGCAACCATGTTTGCTATAAGTGCTCTGTATAAGCCATGTTTTGCCTTAGTTTCATTTTCATCATTTGCTCTAATAAGTTCAACTTTTTGTCCATCAACTTTAACTGTAATAAGTTTATCTACTTCTTGAGTTAATGTTCCTTTTGGGCCTTTTACAGTAACAAGACTTCCATCTGTCTTAAGTTCAACCCCTGTTGGCAAATCTATATGTTTTCTACCTATTCTAGACATATTTTTCCTCCTACCATACAAAAGCCAAAACTTCACCACCAACATTTAGTGAGCGAGCTTGCTTATCTGTTAAAATTCCCTTATTTGTTGAGATAATTGCAATTCCCAATCCATTGATAACCTTTGGAAGTTTATCCTTTTCGGCATAAACTCTAAGTCCTGGCTTAGATATTCTTCTAAGACCTTGAATTACACTTTCTCCATTGTCGTCATATTTAAGTACTACAACAATATTTTTCTTTGTTCCGTCTTCTACCAATTTAGCTTCTTTAATGTATCCTTCGTTTAAAAGTATCGTTAATATAGCCATTTTTTCGTTTGAAGCTGGAACCACTACTTCTTTGTGCTTAGCCGTTAAGCCATTGCGAATACGGGTAAGCATATCTGCGATTGGATCTGTTAAAATCATACCTATTTCCCTCCTTACCAACTAGCCTTCTTAACACCAGGTATTTCACCTTTTGATGCAAGTTCTCTAAAACATATTCTGCAAATGCCATACTTTTTAAGAACAGAGTGTGGACGACCACATATAGAGCAACGAGTGTATTCTCTTGTTGCATATTTTTGTTTTCTTTTTTGTTTTTGCTTTAATGCTAATTTTGCCATATATACCTCTTTTTAACCTCTTGCTTTAAAAGGCATGCCCATTTTAGCTAGCAACGACTTTGCTTCATTGTCCGACTTTGCACTTGTTACAATGATAACATCTAAACCACGAATTTTATCTAGTTTATCGTATTGAATTTCAGGGAAAATAAGCTGTTCTTTTATACCTAAAGCATAGTTTCCTCTTCCGTCAAAAGCTTTTGCTGAAACACCTTTAAAGTCTCTAACTCTTGGAAGTGCAATGCTTATTAGTCTATCTAAAAACTCATACATTCTTTCTCCCCTAAGAGTAACTTTTGCACCAACTTTCATTCCTTGACGAACTTTAAAATTTGAAATCGCCTTTTTTGCAAGCGTTGGAACTGCTTTTTGTCCTGAAATCGCTGTTAATTCATCTACAGCAATATTAAAACTTTTTGAGTTGTCTTTTACTTCACCAAGTCCCATGTTTAAAACTATTTTGCTTAGTTTAGGTACTTCGTTTATATTTTTATACCCAAATTCTTCCATAAGAGCAGGAACAACTTGTTCTTTATATAAAATTGATAATCTACTTTTCATTATTCCTCCTTCTTAGCTGCTGTTTTTTTAGCAGATGTTTTCTTTGCTGTTGATTTTTCTGTTGTTTTTGTTGTTGAAGACTTTTTTGTGGTTTTTTGTTCTTTAGCAACTGTACTATCAACTTTTGTTTCAACAGGTTTCTCTTCTTTTACAGAAGCTTTCTTCTCTTGTTTTGCCAGTTTTTTAACTTGTTTTGCCATAGATTTATCAAGGCTAGCGCCACATTTTTTACAAACTCTTACTTTTTTGCTTTCTATTTCTTTGTGGGCAACTCTTGTAGCTTTTCCACAACTTGGGCAAACAACCATTACATTTGATGAACAAATTGGCGCACTCTTTTTAATTATGCCACCTTTATCGTCTTGTGACTTTCTCTTTTGATGTTTTGATACAACATTTACATTTTCAACAAGAACTTTGTTAGTTTTTGGAGAAACGCCTAAAACTTTGGCTGTTTTGCCTTTTTCTTTTCCGGCAATAACAACAACTGTATCGCCCTTTTTAACAAATAATTTTGCCATGTTTTTCTCCTTTTAAATAACCTCTGGGGCAAGAGATATTATCTTCATATATCCCTTATCTCTAAGTTCTCTTGCTATTGGTCCAAAAATACGTGTACCTTTTGGTTGCTTTTGATTGTCTATAATTACTGCCGCATTGTCATCAAATTTAATGTGTGAGCCATCTGGACGACGAAGTCCTTTGCTAGATCTAACTATTACAGCCTTTACAACATCACCTTTTTTAACAGCACCACCAGGAATTGCGCTTTTTACTGAAGCAACAATAACATCTCCAATGTTGCCGCTTCTTCTATAAGAACCACCAAGAACACGAATACACATGATTTGTCTTGCGCCCGTGTTATCGGCAACTTTTAACCTTGTTTGTGGTTGAATCATATTGTATCCTCCTATCTTGCCTTTTCAACAATTTTTACAACTCTATAATATTTGTCTTTTGAAATGTGTCTTGTTTCCATAATTTCTACTGTGTCACCAATACCACATTCGTTATTTTCATCATGAGCTTTAAATTTTGTTGTATGCTTTACGACTTTTTTGTAAAGTGGATGTTTTCTGTTTGAAACAACAGCAACAACCACAGTTTTGTTCATTTTTCCAGCGCTTACTACTGTTCCTACTTTGCTAGGACGATCGTTTCTTTCTAAATTTTCCATATTTCCCCCTAAGCCTTTTTCTCTTTTAATAATGTATTAACCCTAGCAATGTCTTTTTTCACATTGTGAATTTGCATAGAGTTTGGCAAATTTCCGGTTGCTTGTGAAAAACGAAGATTGAATAATTCTTGTTTTAAGTCAACTAGTTTTTGATTTAATTCTTCAACTGTTAAACTTCTTAATTCCTTAATTTTCATTGTTAGCACCACCTTGTATTTGTTCTTTTTTTACAAATTTAACTTTGCAAGGAAGTTTGTGAGAAGCAAGCCTTAAAGCCTCTCTTGCAACTGTTTCACTTATTCCTTTCATTTCAAATAAAACTCTTCCAGGTTTTACTACTGCTACCCAATATTCTGGTGCTCCTTTACCACTTCCCATACGAGTTTCTGCTGGTTTTTTAGTTACTGGTTTGTCTGGGAAAATTTTTATCCAAACTTGACCACCACGTTTTGTGTACCTTGTCATAGCAATACGAGCTGCTTCTATTTGGTTTGATTTAATCCAACATGGCTCTGAAGCAACAAGACCATAATCGCCATAGGTTAGCGTATTCCCACGAGTAGCAACACCTTTCATTCTGCCACGGTGCACTCTTCTTCTTTTAACTCTTTTTGGCATTAACATTAGTCTTGTCCTCCTTTGTTGTCATTTAATTGTTCTTTTTTATCAAGGATATCACCTTTATAAATCCAAACCTTAACGCCCAATTTGCCATAATTTGTATAAGCTGCTGAAACACCATAATCAATATCTGCTCTTATAGTTTGCAAAGGAAGTGAACCATCTTTGTATGTTTCGCTTGTACCTATTGTGTTAGCACCATTTACAACGCCACTTACTCTTACTTTACATCCTTTTGCACCTGCTTTCATAACTCTTTGAAGAGCTTGTTTTAAACATCTTTTGTATGCAACTCTTTTTTCAAGTTGATTTGCTATGCTTTCAGCAACTAAATTTGCATCTAGGTCTGGTTTTTTAACTTCTTTAACATTTATTACTAAATTTTTTGTTGGATTTATGATTTTTGATAATTGTTTTTTAATTACCTCTATATTTGAACCTTTTTGTCCAATTAAAACAGCAGGTCTTCCTGTATAAACATTTATAACCAACCTTTCTTTAGTTCTTTCAATATTTACTTTTGCAACAGCAGCTTGTGCGTAATTTTTTTGAAAAAACTTTCTAATTTTATTATCTTCAAGAAGGAATTTGGCAAAATCTTCCTTGCTTGCATACCAAGAAGAATCCCAAGGTTTGTTAATTCCTACTCTAAATCCTATTGGACTAACTTTTTGTCCCATTATTTTGCCTCCTTTCCTTAAGCCTCAACACTACCAAGTATCATGGTAATATGTGAAGTCCTTTTTAATAATCTATTTGCTCTGCCCCTAGCTCTAATATCTAATCTTTTAAGTGTTGGTCCAGCTCCCACATAGCATTCTTCAACAAACAAATCGGCTCTGTTTAATCCTTTATTGTTTTCTGCGTTTGCAATTGCTGAATTAAGCAATTTTAAACAAACTTCTGCTGCATATGTTGTTGAATTTTCTAAAATTGCAACAGCTTCATCAACTTTTTTGCCACGAACCAAGTCTAAAACAATTCTTACCTTAGATGGGCTCATTCTAACATATTTAACTTTTGCGTATGGGCGAGTATCTTTTGATTGTTGTCTCGCTTTAGCTTTTTCTCTAATTCTTGTTGCCATATTCTTACCTCTTAGCCTTTTGTTGCTTTTGTTGTTGTCGACTTTTTGCTTCCAGCATGGCCTTTAAATGTTCTTGTTGGGGCAAATTCACCAAGTTTATGTCCAACCATTTCAGATGTACAGTAAACTGGAATGTGCTTTCTTCCATTGTGAACTGCAAATGTATATCCTACAAATTCGGGATATATAACAGAAGAACGTGACCATGTTTTTATTGGTTTTTTATTGTTTGGATCCATTTCGGTAACTTTTTTCATAAGCCTTGGAAAAACATATGGTTTTTTCTTTAATGATCTACTCATAATTCATCTCCTAATTGATTCTCTTAACAATTAACTTGTTAGATGCCTTTTTAGATTTTCTTGTCTTTAAGCCAAGAGCAGGTTTACCCCAAGGTGTAAGTGGAGTTTTGTGTCCAACAGGGCTCTTACCTTCACCACCACCATGTGGGTGATCGTTAGGGTTCATTACAACACCACGAACGGTTGGTCTAACGCCCATATGTCTTTTCCTTCCTGCTTTTCCCAAAGAAACAAGTTCATGGTCAACATTGCCAACAGTTCCAAGAGTTGCACGGCAAGTCAAAAGAACTTTTCTCATTTCGCCACTTGGCATACGAAGAGTTGCATACTTACCCTCTTTTGCCATAAGGCTTATTTCAACACCAGCACTTCTTCCAAGCTGACCACCTTTGCCAGCTTTTAGTTCAACATTATGAATAACTGAACCAACTGGTATGTTTTCTAGTGGAAGAGCATTACCTACTTTTATTTCAGCATCCTTTCCACTTTGTATTGTATCTCCAACGCTTAATCCAAGTGGAGCCAAAATGTATCTTTTTTCTCCATCAGCATAGCATACCAAAGCTATATATGCACTGCGATTTGGATCGTATTCTATTCCAATAACTTTTGCAGGAATACCATCTTTATTTCTTTTAAAGTCAATAATTCTATATTTTTGTCTGTTTCCACCACCAATGTGACGAACTGTTATTTTTCCACTTACATTTCTTCCAGCCGTCTTCTTTTTTGTTAAAAGCAAACTTTTTTCAGGAGTTTTTTTAGTTACTTCTTCAAATGTTGCTTTTGTGTAAAACCTTCTACCTGCAGAAGTTGGGTTGCTTGTTTTAATAGCCATAACTAATCAATCTCCTTTTATGATAAACTTTCAAAGAATGGAATTGGCTTGCTGTCTCCAGTGAGTTTAACAACTGCTTTTGTATAATCGCTAGTTCTGCCAACTGTTCTTCCGTTTTTTAAATTTCTTGTTTTTTCTTTACCTTTAACACTTACAGTATTTACGCTTTCGACTTTAACGTTAAACAATTCTTCTACTGCATGCTTAATTTGTGTTTTGTTTGCGCTCGAATTAACTTTGAAAGTATAAACTTTTTTTGATATGCCAGAATATGCTTTCTCTGTTAATATCGGTTTAATTATTATATCTTGAGCTTTCATTATTCTGCATAAGCCTCCTCTAATTTTTTTACAGCTGACTTTGTAAGAACAACTTGCTTATTTGAAACAACATCATAAACATTTAATAAATTTATTGTAGTGACATCTGTTTTTTGAATGTTTCTTGTAGCTTTTAATACAGCATCATCTTTATTGTCCAAAACTATTAACGCACTTGACTTAAAACCAAACGCAGCTCTAAATTGTTTAACTTCTTTAGTCTTTTGACTTTCTACTTTAAATTCGTCCAAAATTACAAGTTCTTTTTGTGCTAATTTTTGTGATAATGCACTAAGTAAGGCAAATCTTTTGGCAACCTTATTGATTTTTTTAGAAAAATCTCTTGGTTTTGGAGCAAAGACAACACCACCACCAACAAATTGTGGTCCTTTAGTTGAACCTTGTCTTGCATGTCCAGTGTGTTTTTGTTTCCAAGGTTTTTTCGCATGACCTCTAACTTCGCTTCTTGTTAAAGCTGATTTTGTACCTTGTCGATTGTTTGCATTGTATGCTACTACTGCTTCATGAATTAATGGCTCGTTGTACTCAACTTTAAATATTTCATCTTTTAATGTAATAGAACCAACTTCTTCATTTTGCATATTATAAACTTTTGCTTTCATTATTTAGCTCCTTTAACAGCTTCGTTAACAGTTACAACAGTTCCTCTAGGACCTGGTATGCAACCTTTAACTAGCAATATGTTACGAGCAGAATCGACTTTAACAATTTCCAAATTTTGAATTGTTACTCTCTCGTGTCCATAGTGTCCTGCAAGATGTTTGTTTTTAAATACTCTTGAAGGTGTACTATTTGCTCCCATTGAGCCGACTTCTCTGTGAACAGGCCCAACACCGTGTGTCATTTTTAGTCTGTGTTGATTCCATCTTTGGATTACGCCTGTAAATCCACGACCTCTTGTTAAACCTGTAACATCTACTTTGTCTTTTTCATTAAATATATCACATGTAATTGAAGAGCCAATTTGATATTCTTGTGAATTATCAAGTTTTAATTCTCTTAAAATTCTATGTGCGGAAACATTTGCTTTTTTAAATGTTCCCATTTGAGCTTTGTTTACTCTTGATTCTTTTGTTTCATCAAAAGCAACCACAACACTGTTATAGCCTTCCTTGCCAGTTGTTTTAACTTGAACAACCTTACATGGTCCAGCCTCTACTACTGTTACTGGAACAACCAAACCATCAGGTGTGAAGATTTGCGTCATTCCGAGTTTTTTGCCAATTATTGCTTTATTCATTTTCTTCTCCTTCCTTATAGTTCGATTTTTATATCAACACCAGCTGGCAAATCTAATTTCATAAATGCATCAGTTTGCTTTGGTGAAGTTGGATACACATCAATCATTCTTTTGTGTGTTCTAGATTCAAATTGTTCACGACTGTCTTTATGCTTGTGTGGTGAACGAATGACCGTTATTACTTCTTTGTCTGTTGGAAGTGGAACTGGTCCAACCACCTTTGCACCACTCTTGTTTGCCGTATTGATTATTCTGATACATGCTTGGTCAAGAAGTGTATGGTCATATGACTTTAATTTGATTCTAATTTTTTGCGTTGCCATTTTTTACCTCCTGTTGTTTTGTGCTAGCCAACAAATTACATAAATGTAAGCCTTGATATTTGTTTTTTACACTACTCCGTGTGTTTGCATGTGGTTTTAAAATAAAAAGGCTTTGTTGGTCGCTCCGCTTAAAGCAGAACTTGTCGGCATAAATTATCTTTTTCCGCTTGCTAGGATAAAGTAACTTCATGCGTCAACCCATACTTTGCCACATTACACGCTATTGTATAACATCACAATGCTAATTGTCAACACATTTTTATATTTTTCTATAATATTTTTTTAAAAGTATTAACGCAAATTCACAAGCAATACAAGTTTTAAATTTTGTTTCAAATATTACTTTACTCACAAAAAAAGAGTAAGCTTATGCTTACCCCTATTTGCCGTTTATAAAATTTTATAATCATTTTATGCAATTTATTAACATTAATTTAAATTACCAAAAAACCAGTTTATACAGAAGCCCCTCTAGTTAATCTAATAACCAAATCAAAATCTCCGTTTGTTACATTTTTTGTCACATCAAGAAGATATACATAATAGGTTAATGTAACAGGCGTTCCGGCTTCACTTGTAGCAGCAGCTATGGTATCAACATTTGCGTCATCGGCAACAACTGCATAATTGCTTGTTGTTTCAACTGTTGGAACTGTTTCCTCAATGTCTACAGCATATGATTTTGAGTAATTTGTAACTGTCACTTCAATTTTAACGGCTGAATATGTTCCAAATGCAACATTCACATCATCAGATGGTGTTTGTTCTGTACCTGTATAATCATTGCTATAATCTGCCCCAGTTAGGTTATGACTTGTGCCACTATATTGCAATGTCTTTGGATCTGTTACATTTGCGAAAGTTGATGAGCTTTCTGTATACCTACCTGTAATTTTTACAAGAACATTTGAAACGTCATATGTTACTGAGCCATTAAGAGTATATGTAACTTGTGATGCTGCATACACGCCAAATGCCATTAACGCAACTGCTAAACAAAGCGATGCAATTGCCGAAAAAAGTTTTAATTTTCTTCTCATTTTAAATCTCCCTTTATAATTTTAAAATTTAATACATACATTTAGAACTTTGCAAAAACGGCACTTTGCACCTAAATGCATTAATAATAAAAACTAGCAAAATTATCAAGCAATTTTATTATGTGTGAAAATGTCATTATTATCACATTAAAATAAATATTATTTTAACAAATTGTTATTTTTTAGTTTGTAAAATATTAAACATATGAATTATTTATGGACTAAAATTATTAAAAAACATCTAATTTTAAAACATGTTTTTTAATTAATAAAAATTTTTATAATTGCAAAATATGTTTTTAAAAACAATTTCTTTATTTCAATCCCACTCGTTCTGCGTATATAAGATAAGTTAATTCTTGGTCAATTTGTTTTATGTCCCATTTCCATTTTAAATTATTTTTCCAAAAGAGCAAATATTCTCTTTTGCCTTTTTCATTAAGAATTTTTATTGCTTGTTTAACTTTTTCTTTATATATTAATTGTTTTTTACTTAAATTAGTTTTAAAAATCCATAAATTGTCTGCAAGTTCTTCCCGTTCGGCTTCATCTACTTTTGAAAAATAAATAATTTTGCAAATTTCTTCCATATCTCCTGTTTTTATTAGCCTTTTCGCTTCTCTATCTTCCCAATGCATCTCACCTTTTAATAATTTCTTTTCAATATACATAAAGTTAATTTGTTCAATTAAAGACAATGCTTCCAAAATAACCAAAATTCCCAATGGCAAACATACGCAAACAATCATTCCCGTTGGAGTGGCCAACCACTTTAATGCGTCCCTAACCCAATTTGGTGTGCTTACATATTTGCCTAAAACAAAATCTTCTCTGACTTTTACCGTATCAAAATCATCATTAGAAGAACCTTTTGTTTGAAAAAATCTTGTTCCCGTTTCATCATAATAAACATTTTTTATTTCATGAAAAATAACTCGCATTCCAGTTCCCTTTAAATCATCAATAGTCAATCTTTCTTGAGGAATAGGTTTTGTTACAACTGGTTGCTGATTTGCAGTACTTAATAAAGTTAACTTTTTCCCTTTATCTGCAGGGTCATCTTTTTGAAAAAAAGCAATTATATCGCCAATCCACAATTCATCAGTATTTGTTTTTTTTATAATTACACTATCTCCAATATCAAAACCACTTTTTTGCATACTGCCTGACATTATTCTTACAATTGATATTCCAAATACCGATGGCATGTTGTCTTGTCGGCCTTGAAAAAAAATTAGCAAGCAAACAGTCAAAGCCAAAAAAATTACTGGAATTAATATTATATCACCTATTTTCCCAAATACAGTATAAAGTGTGCTTTTTGTTTTTTTATTTGCCATGCTATTAGTTTAACACACCTAAAAAAAAAATTGCAAACATTTTAGTTTGCAACATTTTTAATTATTTAAATCATTTTTTGGGTGGCAAAACTTTTTTGGGCAAATTTTTTTTGCCAGGTGAAGATTTGCTTTGATTAAGTCTTTTTGTTTGAGAAACAGATGCAGATGAAAGGTTAGCCGGTTTTTTTAATGGCCTTTTTGGAGGTTTTCTTACTCCATTGCTAGCACCTGTTTTATTTAAGTTTTCAGCTTTGTTTTTATTGTTTTCAAAATTTTCATTTGTTTCTAAGTTTGCAGTTTTGTTATCATAGATATTATTATCTATTTTTTTATCACTAATAATTGTCTCCTTTTTCAAAACTTCATCAGTGCTCATAATGGACATATCTTGCTCGCCTTGTTTATAATTTTGATAGTCTTTGTTTATCACGTCAGCATATCTATCGTTTTCAGCCTTAATTTGAGTTTTGTCAAGCAAAGCTTTAAATTTTTTTGATTTACTCAAAGACTCCCAAGTTTTATAGTAAGGAGCAACATTATCTACATTATAAACAGAAACTGCTATTTTGCTTAAAGCATATTTTTTTTGTTGTTTTTTACTTGGCACATCTTTTAAACAACCCCATAAAAAATCATATGCATCCATTTTGTATTCATTTGGCAAAACGTCGTAAAAGTAGATTTTATCCAAATCTCGCATTTCCAAACCAATATTTGCTTTCTCACATTCTTTTGTATCAAACGGTATTTGTCTGTTAATTACTTTCTTTTCAAGCAAAATATTATTTATTTGCTCTATTACAGACAATAATTCAATCATAACAATAATTGAGATTGGAATTACAACAAGCAATAACATTCCCTCTGTTGAAGCACAAAAACTTATAACATTGGCAAGCCATTTAGGAGTATTGGCGTATTTCCCAACAACAAAATCTTCTCTTATCTCAAAACTATCTGCATCCGTGTTGCTTGTTCCTTTAGTAACATAGAAAATGGTACCTGAATTATCAACCTTTATTTGTACAATTTGGTGAAAATAAACTTTAGTGTTTGCATCTACTACATCTTTTAAAGAAACTCTATTTTCAGATGGTTCAGCTTTGGTGAATCTTATGTTGGATTCTTCATCATAAACTTCATCTCCAACTTCAGCGTTTTCTATTTTATTTAAAAGATTTGTGTTAAAAATAACAACATCATTATTGTCTTTAACTGGGCAATAATCATTTACAACATACACTTTTTCATCATTTTTATCTAAAACGTAATTTCCATCAGCATCTAGTTTTTCAAGCGTTTTTGTTTCTACCTCTGTCAAATTGTATAACTTTTTATTATCTGCAGGGTCATGATAATAATAAAATGCAATTACATCACCTACATTATACATTGAAGCACCAGTTTTAATAATTGCAATATCTCCCTTTTTAAAACTTCTTTGGAGTTCTGGGCAGTATGAACTCATGCTTCCAGATAACACTCTAACGAAAGTTTTATTAAAAATTGGTGAAACCAAATTACTACTTCTTGCCACAAGCATAAAAAAACTTGAAACAAATGAAATGATTAATATTGGATATACAATGATATTTACAATGTATTCAACAATCTTAAAAAAGGATTTTCTTTTCTTTGCTACTTTTTCCATATTTGTAGTATATCTTATTTGTAAAAATTTTACAAATAATATTACAATTTATTTTTGATTTAATATTACTTTCTTTTGGCTTTAAAAAAATTCGTTAAAATACTTTCACAGTCTTCGTTTTTTATATAAAAATAATTTGTTTTGTGATTTAATATAACATTATCATTCATTATGTTTTCAAATAAGTTGTTTTTATCATTATTATCCTTTGCACCATAATAAACATTCTTTATTCTTGCGTTTAATATGGCACCTGCACACATTGGACATGGCATTAACGTAACATACATATCACAATTATCAAGTCGCCATGATTTTAATTTTTTGCATGCTTTTATGATTGCAACTATTTCTGCATGCATAATTGCATTTTGACTTTTTTCACGCATGTTAAATCCTTTTGCAATTACTTTGTTATTTTTTACAATTATTGCTCCAACTGGCACTTCGTTTTTTTTATAAGCTTTTTTTGCCATTTGCAAAGCTATGTCAATAAATTCATTTTCCATGTTTATATACTATTATAAAATATTTATTTAGTCAAATTAATAATTTTTAAATAAAAAAATAGAAATAAATATAGATATAAAAAATATAAATTTTTAATATGTAAAAAAATAAAAATTATTAAAAAATAAAAATTTAAAACTAAAAAATTAAAAAATAAATAATGATATTCACCACATCATTATTTATGATACGAAATATTATTAAGTATTGTAAAAGCTCTATATATTTGCTCAAGTGCCATAACTCTAAAAAGCCTATGAGGGAAAGTCATTAAACTTAAACTAATCTTTTTATTAGCATTTTGTTTAATATAATTTGAAACACCATAACTTCCACCAATCACAAAATTAATTTGAGAATTTTGCAAAAAGTGTTTATCTAAAAATTTTGAAAATTTTTCACTTGACATTTCTTCCCCCTTTACATCAAATAGAACAATGTCTTGGGGTGAAATTTTGTTTAATATTTGCCGTGATTCGCTTTCTATTATCATTTCAATATTGCTCAATTCGTTTTTTTCTTTTATTTGTATTATATTTAAATCAGCGAATCTGGATATTCTTTTTTTATATTCGTCGCACATTGCGACATACTCCCTATCCTTCAAATTGCCAACGCAATATATATTTATTTTATACATTAAAGCACTCCCCACAAAAATGTAAAAATTGTAATAGTTATTGCCATAAATAAATTAACATATAAAAATATATTTTCTTTAAATGTAGGTTTGTATAAATTGTTTGTTATTAAAATGCTATTTTTAAAATTAACATTAAATATTTTTTTACTTCCTATATTTTGTTGATTAAACTCAACATTTGGATTTTGCTCCTGATTTTCCTCTTCAACAAGATTGCCCATAATTTCTTTTCTTAATTGATTTTTCATAATTTCGTTTGCCATTTGAGTCAGTTGATTAACTCTTGTTTGCTTAAACAGTTGCAATGATAAAAATATAAGTAAAAATATTATAATAGAGATAAGTGCAAAAATTAGCAAAATTGAAACAAATGGATTGTTTGAGGTTATAGATGTTAAAAAATTATTAATTGCCGTTCCAAGTGGTAAATTGTGAAATATCGAAAATCCCATAATTGTACTCATAGCATTGTTGGTAAAGTGCATTATCATTGTTGGATATATGCTGTCTGTAATAAGCGCAACAAAACCAAAAAAGAAACCAATGATTGACGCGTAAAAAAATTGTTCAATATTAAGGTGCATTAGTCCAAATAATAAGCCACTTAATAATATCGCTTTTTTTGCGCCCATTTTTTTATATGAGCTTAGCATCATGCCTCTATTTGCAACCTCTTCACAAATACCTGGCAATACAGCAGTAAAAATTAATTCCAATATAAAAAGCCAAATTGGATATGATGTCATTGTAGAACCAGATGACTTTTCATAGCCAAGCAAATTTAAAATGGCAGAAAAAAATGTAGCTATAAAAATAGTTATAAAGTATACTAATATGCCAATTACAAGCGACAGCATAATTGCTTTAACGTTAATTTTATTAAATCCATATTGCTTTATTGTTTGTTTTATTTTTTGTTTTCTAAGATACGAATAAAAAAACATAGGCAAACAAAACATAAGCACTATTTGAATTGTAGCATTCAAAACATATCCCCAAACTGTATTAATTGCAAAAGTTGAAGATATAATTCTAATTACAATAAAAATACTTAGTATTAAAAAATACACAAAATTACTATCAAAAATATCACTTCTTTTCTTAAACATAACTTTCCTTTATATTATCCTATGCACTAAATCCCGAAATTAAATCTATTAGCCAAACAAAAACCGAAACAAAAACTCCTATCCATAAAAACAAATTGACGTTTTTGTATTGAACCATAGAGACCTTTTTTTCATCATTTATTATAATATCACTTTTTGCTTGCATATATGAATCCTTTTTTTGTTTTTTTAATAATAATTTTATTATTACATAAATCCAAATCGCAGCTGTCACACAAAAAATTAAGGCATAAATGACACTTTTAGCAGAAAGTGAAACAGCAGCTTGGTCAATGTTATTTACTGAAGAAATATAATTTGATGTTATAACAATTAAATTATTAAAAAAATGTATTAAAATTGGATACCAAATATTGCTTGTTTTTAACATTACAAACCCCAATATTACACCAACAATAAAGGGATAAATAGTTTGCTCCACATTTAAATGCATTAAGCAAAACAATATTGAACTTCCAAATACAGCGTGCATTTTGCCATAATCTTTTAAGCCATTAAAAATTATCCCCCTAAATAATAATTCTTCAAACATAGCAGGCAAAAGCGCAAGGGTGAATAACATCAATACAAAAACCCCAAAGTTATCAATTTTTATTGGCAATTCATCGTTTAATTTAAACCCTGTTGTTTGTAGCAATTTATTGAACAAATTTACAATATCAGTAAAACCAAAAGTACAAATAATGGCAATAATTACGCATAAAATAACATTAAAAACACTTAATTTGGATTTTACATTTAAAGTTTTCACCCAATTAACATTTGTTTTTTTATTGTAAAAAAAGAACAAACTACTAAATGCGATTGGCGAGATAAAAAGCGAGAAAAAAATAAACACTGAGTTTGCATATATATCATCATAATTTTTCCCACAAAATTTAGCAATAATTGTTGCTAATATCATATATACAAACCCAACGACAGACGGCCAAATTATTGTTGCCAAAAAACATGCACCTGCATCGTATTTATCGTATTTAATTTTTTTTTCCATGATTTATATTATACATATATAATAAAAAATCTCAACTGTTTAAAAAAAGAAAATCGCAAAAGCGATTTTTATCTCTGCGATATATTGCATCTCATTTCAATTATTTCATCGTTTCTTAAAACTTTTACTATAACACTATCTCCACTTTTATATCCAAAAAGAGCAAGCCTTAAATCTAAAACTGAATTTATTTTTTTATTGTTTAACTCAAGTATTATGTCGCCTTTAATAAAACAATCCTTACAAATAGAATTTTCATCTACACTTGATACAAACACACCTTGTAATGAAGTTATTTTTTCACCTTGAAATTTTGCAACATCATTATCTAAAACAAAAACTCCCATATAAGAAGGTGTCCATGAATTGTTTGTTGATAGCTTTTGTATTGCTGTTTTCCCAATGCTTATTGGTATTGCAAACCCAATGCCTTCGGCTTCACTAGCTTTTAGTGTATTTATTCCAACAACTTCTCCTTTTAAATTTATAATTGGACCTCCACTGTTCCCTGGATTTATGCTTGCATCATGTTGAATTAAATTTTGCATGTACGAAATGGTGCCGTTTGCGTTTTCGAATTGCAAAGTTCTGTTTAAAGCAGAAATAATACCTTTTGTAACAGTATGTTTAAAATCTAAAGCAAGAGGGGTTCCTATAGCAATAACATCTTCTCCAACTTCCAAAGTTTCTTCACTGCAAACTAAATATGGTAATGATATGTTAGATTTTATTACTGCAATATCAAGCGAACTATCTTGCCATATCACAGTTGCTGGTGATTGGGTTTGATTAGCAAAATAAACAACCAAACTTTTTGCACCATCGACAACATGTTGATTTGTTAAAATATATCCGTCTTCGGCTATTGCCACTCCACTGCCAATTGAATATCCACCATTTATATTGGCTTTTATGCCTACAACAGCACTTTTTACTTCTTTTACAACACTGACTGTATTCATTTCTGTTGAAAGAGAAATTAGACGTGGTGTCATATCTATATTCTCTTGCACATATGTATCCGTGTTTGAAATAAGGTTACAACCACCAAATAAAACAAATGTTAACACAAACAAAAAAACAACTGCTTTTTTCATTTAATCTCCTTTGCAGTTGTTTAGTTTAGTTTAAAAATTGGACTCGGGTAAATGCTTGTAACAGATATTTTTATGTTTTCTCCTTCAATGATGCCTTTTGTTTTTAAATAATCACAAACAGTTTTATATGCTAATGTTTGAGTGTTATTGTGTCTAGAAATGTGTGAAAGCATAATCTGCTTTGTACCAGTTTTACATAAAAATTCCACTGCTCGAGCACAATCGATGTTTGACAAATGCCCCTTATTTCCAAGTATTCTAACTTTTAAAGAAGCAGAATAATTTGGATTCTCTTTTAACATCTGAACATCGTGATTTGATTCTAAATATACTAAAGAACTGCCTCCGATTTTTTCTAAAATCTTACTTGTAGTATGTCCCAAATCTGTTATTATACTAATTTTTTTTTGATTGCAAGAAAAGACATAGCCAGTGCAATGTATTGAATCATGTGGAAGTTCAACATTGTCAACTGTTAAATCACCTATTGTAAAAGCAAAATCGCTAAAAGCGTACATTTGACTTGCTGGAAGTTTTCTCATTTTTGCATAGACTGCACCCATACCTTTTTCGTGGACAAATACTTTAGTTTTATATTTAGAAGCAAAAACATCTAAGCCTTTTATATGGTCATTGTGTTCATGGGTTATCAAAATTGCATCAATTTGTTGTGGCTCAACATTTAAAAGTTTAAGTCTTTTGCACACCTCTGCACATGACAACCCAATATCAACAAGGACTTTAACATTATCTGTTTCCAAATATGTAACATTCCCATCACTTCCAGACGATAAATTACATACTCTCATTATTCTGGAGTTACAACAACAACAAATTTTGCATATACGCCTTCATACAATTTAACTTTTAAATTGTAATTACCTGCAAATTTTATTGTTTCTTTCAATTCAATTTTTCTTTTGTCCACATCTATATTAAGTTTTTGAAAAGCATCAGCAATTTCTTTTGCCGTAACTGCTCCAAAAATTTTCCCATTTTCACCACATTTAATTTTAACATTAATTAATTTGCCATCAATTTGTTTTGCTTTTTCTTTAGCCTTCAAATATTCTTGTTCTTTATGATAATCATGAGCTATTTTTTTATTTTGATTGTCATTCATGTTGGAATTGTTTGCAACACAGGCGAGTTTATTTTTTAATAAATAATTTTTGGCATATCCATCGGCAACATTTGCAACATCGCCTTTTTTACCAACATTCTTCACATCTTTTAACAAAATAACTTTCATTATTTCTCCTTGCTTGAATTAATTTAAGAAGTTTTTGTAAAATGTAATCTAAAAATGCAAACATAAGCGTTATCACTTCTTTATGTTCTATTGTAGTTTAAAAAACACAATTTAGTCAATAATTATGACATAAATATTTTATTAGGAGAAAAAATGGACATTATTTGCAGAGAACGCAGTTGCGTTTACAATAAAGGTTTTTCATGCACGGCAAAACAAATTTTAGTTGGGAATAAAATTAATTGCACAAATTACAAAAAAAACGATAATTTAAAAAACATACCTGACACTTCAAGACATATATTTGGAGAACAGCCACCAAAATATCACTCTCACAGAGAGTCAAAAAAGGGTTGTATACATTGCAGTGCAGATTGTTTGTTTAGAAATGACCAAACTTGTGAAGCAAACGGAATTACAATAAATTGCATAAAAAATATGCCACTATGTGCAACATATTTTAAAAAATAAAAATCTTGCTTTTATGCAAGATTTTTATTCATTAACAACTTTTTTATTTTCATTTTGAGTTTTAATTTCTTCATTTTTAATTACAATAGGTTTTGCGTTTTCAGTAATAACTTTTTCACCTATTATAATTTTAGATATATTTGTGTCATTAGGAGCATTGTACATTAAGTCGAGCATGTGTTCTTCCATAATTGTTCTAAGTCCTCTAGCTCCTGTTTTTAACTCCATTGCTTTTTTTGCAACAGCACTTATTGCTTCTGGTTTTATTTCAAGTTTGATGTTTTCAATATCAAATAATTTTTCATATTGTTTTATTAGTGCATTTTTAGGTTTTGTCATTATTTGCATCAGCGCTTCTTCATTTAAATCGTTTAAACCAACAACAACTGGCAGTCTTCCAACAAATTCTGGAATAAGTCCATACTTTATCAAATCATGAGGTTGAAGTTGTTTAATCAATTTAGTAGTTTGCCCATCAAATTTTTCTACTTTCGCATTAAATCCCAGTGAAGTTTGATTAACCCTACTTTCTACAACCTTATCAAGCCCAACAAAAGCACCACCACAAATAAATAAAATATTGGTTGTGTCTATTTGAATATTTTCTTGTTGAGGGTGTTTTCTTCCTCCTTGTGGAGGGACTGAAGCTATTGTGCTTTCTATTATTTTTAAAAGTGCTTGCTGTACACCTTCTCCAGAAACATCACGGGTAATTGAAACATTTTCGCCTTTTTTTGCAATTTTGTCTATCTCATCAACATAAATGATGCCTCTTTCTGCCTTTTTTATATCATAATCAGCATTTTGGATTAATTTTAACAAAATGTTTTCAACATCTTCACCAACATATCCTGCCTGTGTAAGAGTTGTTGCATCGGCAGTTGCAAAAGGCACTTTTAAAATTTTTGCAAGAGTTTTGGCAAGAAGTGTTTTGCCACAACCCGTTGGGCCAACCATTAAAATGTTTGATTTATCCAACTCTATAAAATTTCCGTCTTTAGACTTTAATTTTTCTTCGCTATTATAATTTATTCTTTTGTAATGATTATAAACTGCAACAGACAAAACTTTTTTTGCTTCATCTTGCCCTACAATGTATTCGTCTAATTGTTCTTTTATTTGTTGTGGAGTTGGCAAATCTATATGTTCTTCAAGCCCAACAACAGAAGTTTCTTTAATAATATCTTTGCAAATTTCAACACATTCATCACAAATATAGCAATCGCCAGTTGGATTGGCAATAAGTTTTTTAGCAACTCTTTGAGATTTTCCACAAAAAGAACAAACCATTTCTTCGCTATCTTTCATCTTCTCTCCTTTATTCGCCGTCTTTATTTCTTTTTACAAAAATTTTATCAACTATTCCGTATTCTTTAGCTTCGCTTGCTTCCATATAGTAATCTCTATCTGTGTCTTGTTCAATTTTTTCAAGTGGTTGCCCTGTCTTTTCGCTTAAAATTTTGTTCATCTTTTGCTTTATCTTTATTATTTGTTTTGCTCTTATTTGAATATCACTAGCCTGACCTTGTGCTCCACCTAGTGGTTGGTGAATCATTATTTCGCTGTTTGGAAGAGCAAATCTCTTACCTTTTGTGCCACTAGCAAGTAAAAAAGCGCCCATAGATGCAGCCAACCCAACACAGATGGTACTTACATCACACTTAATATAATTCATGGTATCATAAATGGCCATTCCCGCAGTTACCGACCCACCAGGACTATTTATATAAACCGAAATATCCTTTTCAGGATTTTTTCCTTCCAAATAAATTAATTGAGCAACAACGCTGTTAGCAACTTCATCGGTTATTTCTCCTGAAATAAAAACAATTCTGTCTTCTAGCAACCTTGAATATATATCGTATGACCTTTCTCCTTTGCTTGTTTGATCTACCACCATAGGTATAAGCATATAAAGTATCTCCTTTTAAAATAAAATTATGCCAATGTGTTATTTTGTGTTAACAATGTTAAAAGCTTGCTCATAAGGATATCGTTTTGATAATAAGCTATGTTTTTATCTCCCAAACTCTCCTTGTATTCTTCCAAAGTTTTATTGTATTTTTCTGCTACTTCTTTTAATTTTGCGTCCAATTCTTCTTCGGTAACAGTCAAATTTTCTTTTTTTACAATAGCCTCTAGCACTAACCTTGTTTTTACAACTTCTTTTGCCTGTTCGCGCCTTTCATCCCTTAGTTGTTCCATTGTCATGTTTGTTTGAGTTAAATAATCTTCGAGTTTATAGCCCTGATAACTTAAACGCATTTTAAAATCGTCTACAAACATGTCTAATTGTTTTTCAATCATAACAGCAGGAATTTCTACTTCGCTAGACTTGACTATTGTTTCTATTAAATTATTGTCATCTTCTCTTTTTAATTTAGCCTGCAAATTTTCTTCCAAATGTTTTTTAATGTCTTTTTTGTAATCTTCAAGGGTTTCAAATTCAGATACATTTGAAGCAAACTCATCGTCTAAACTAGGAAGCTGTTTTTCTTCCACTTTATTTAATGTTACTTTAAATGTTGCATTTTTGCCCTTTAATTGTTCGCTAAAATACTCTTTTGGAAATGTTACATTTACATCTTTTTGTTCACCTTGTTTCATTCCAACAACTTGCTCTTCAAAGCCATCTATAAAGGTTTTTGACCCCAATTTTAAACGATAATTGTCTGCTTTGCCACCTTCAAACTCTTTGCCATCAACATATCCAACAAAATCAATAACAGCATAGTCGCCATCTTTTGCCTCTCTGTTTACTTCTACATAGCGAGCCTGTCTCTCTCTAGCTTGATTCAACTCTTTTTCAATTTGTTCTTGCGTAACTTCGCCTTGTGCTTTTTTAATTGTAAGTCCTTTATACTCTCCCAATTTAACTTCTGGCATGTTTTGCACTGTCGCAACAAGCACTACTCCATTTTCATCAAATTTATCTATTCTAATTTCTGGATTATCAACTGGATCCAAATCTTTTTCATTCATCAAAGCATTTGAATATTCATGAGAAAATAAATGATTTAAAGCATCATCGTAAAAAACAGTTGAACCGTAATTTTTTTCAATAATTGCTCTAGGAGCTTTGCCTTTTCTAAAACCTTCAATATTAAATTTATTTTTGTTTTCCTCATAAGCATGGTTAACATATTCTTCCCATTCTTGTTTTGAAACACTAATGGTAATTTCGTATTTACCATCATTTGATTTTTTTGCTGTGTACATTATAAAATTTCTCCTTTTTAAAAAAACGATTAATTATATCATAGATAAATAAATTTTCAAACTATTTTTTAAAAAGCTCGTGTATTTATTTATCAAAAATTATAATAAATTATCACCTATTAATATATGTCTAAAATAAAAAATTCAAAACAGTTGTTTTTTGTCAAAATTTGTTTTAAATGATACTTTACAAAAAAAACGCTGTAAAACAATAAATTTTACAGCGCTTTTAAATTTTAATTACTCATCTTAAAATAATTAAAAGAACAACTACGACAGCAGATACACAATACGCAACCCACCACCAAACTTTTCTTTTGTTTTTTACAAAATAAAAAGCGTAAACCATTGTCACTATGTACGCGATGCATTCTCCTACCATTTGAATTGCAGATACTGCTGATGGATTTACATCAAATAATCCTAAGATTTTTGAAAGTAATAATGCAAAAGCAACCAAGCACAAACCTATGAATGCTAGCATATTCATAAATTTTTTCATTTTTATCTCCTTTTACGTTTTATATTATATTTCAAAAGGTCAATATTTGCAACTATTTTTTATTGTTATTTAACTTATTTAAAACTTTTTGAAAATATTCCGGCAATGGACAAGTAAATGTCATGTTTTTATTAGTTGTTGGATGTTTGAATTCAATTTTATATGCATGCAAGAGCTGTCCATTTAATTTAAATTTATTTTTTGTTCCATAAACATCATCGCCAACTATGCAGTGACCAATATGTTTTGCATGTACTCTTATTTGATGAGTTCTTCCTGTTTCCAAAGAAAATTCAACCAAAGTGTAATCTCCGTATCTTTTTATTACATTATAATGCGTGATTGCCTTCTTACCTTCACTGTCACTACACACTGCCATTTGCTTTCTATCTTTTTTACTTCTTGCTATGTTTGTAATAATTGTTCCACTATCATCTTTAAAATTGCCATTACACAAAGCAATATAGTTCCTGTGGCAAGTTTTGTTCTGTATTTGTTTAGACAATTCAACATGAGATTTGTCATTTTTTGCTATCAATAACAAGCCAGATGTATTTTTGTCTATTCTGTGAACTATACCTGGCCTAATAACACCATTTATTGAACTTAAATGTTTTAACCTAAACAATAGTGCGTTTACAAGAGTGTTATTTTCGTTGCCATTCGCTGGATGGACAACCATTCCTTGAGGCTTATTTACTACAGCCAAATCGTCATCTTCATAAACTATGTCAATATCAATGTCTTCAGGAGATAAATCTAACTTTTTAGTTTCATAATTTGAAACAGAAATAACATCTCCAATTTTTAACTTAATTCCACTTTTAACAAGTTTATCATTTAATAAAACATATCCATTTTTTATCATGTTATTAAGATGAGAGCGGGTAGATTCATTAAAAATGGATGACAAAAAAACATCCAATCTCTGTCCTCCTCCATTTTTGTTTACTGTTATTTGTTGCTTTTCCATTTATTCACCTTTTGTTTTTTTTGATTTAAACACATTATCAAAAAAGATTAAGTACACTATAAATAAAACAACACCAATGGTTAAACATGCATCTGCAATATTAAAATTAAAATTGAAAAAACTAAACTTAATAAAATCTCTAACATAACCCAAAAAAATTCTATCTAATAAATTGCCAATTGCCCCACCTATTATCAGACCTAAAGATATGCAATAAAATATTGATTTTGAACTTTTAAAATAATTATACACCAGCAAAATTAAAATCATTATAGTTGAAACTATAATAAGCATTATCGTCTGTCCCGAAAAAATACCATAAGCAGCACCTGTGTTATGTGTTGAAGATATCCAAAAAAATCCATTAATTACTGTTATTTCAAAACCGTCTGTAATTAATTTTAAAATTTGGTCCCAAAACAAAACAACAAACGAAACGCTAGCCGTTAATATACCATATCTAAATTTATATATTTTAGGTTTTTCAAAAAATTTCATACTATTAATATATCACCTTTTTATATTTGGACAAAAGAAAAATGTTTTTTCACTTACTTTTTTTATTTTGCCATTTAATGTATAAATGGCTCCTGACAAGAAATCCAATGACCGGATATATTCACTATCACTAAAATTTTTTAAATCTATTGTAATAGCTTCACCTGTTTTCAATATGTCAACTAAATTTTGAACATCTTGTTCGGTGTTTGGAGCAAATATCTGTGGCTGAGATTTTATTGTGCTTAAATCTATTTCAAGCCCAGCGTTTTTATAAGCTTTGCTTTCTTTTTCTTCTTTAATATGTGGTTTTTCTTTTTTTTCAACTTCAAAACCGAGCCCTTTTAATAATCCATTTAAAAATCCCATAATTTTCTCCATTGTAAAATTTTCTTTTTAAAGAATAGCATTATAATGCTTTATAGTCAACAAATAATTTTATGATTTAAATATATTTATTTTTAACGCAAATTAGCAATTCAAATGAAAAATTAAAAATAAAAAAATATTAGGATTTTTCCTAATATTTTTAATTAATTCCCCAATTTATTTGAATTGTGCCACCACCATTTACTTTACACCATAAATCATCCCAAGTTGCTGGTTTTTCAGAAATTTGACAATTTACAATTATATTTTTATTGAAATTAAAAATATATCCCTCAACAAAAATTACAGTTTGCGGAATAGTAAACTCTGTAATGTTACAACCTGCAAATGCACTATAACATATTTTTGTTAAATTTGTACAATTAAATGTGTCAACGTTTGTTAAACTTCTGCAATAGTAAAACGCCTTTTCTCCAATAATTTGCAAATTTTTTGGCAAAATTATACTTTCTAGTGTCATATATTGAAAATTTTGCAAACCTATAAATTTTAAAGAATTTGGCAAAGAAATTGATGTAACAGCCGAAGCGTATGTTGAACTAAGAAGTTCACCATCTGCAATGCCAATTGTTCCTTCTTTAATTGTTATCGCATTGATATTTGTTGCTTTCATAGTAATAAGATAATTGTCCAAATATAGATAATTTCCTTCCCAATAGGAACTTGAAGAATCTAAAATCGCAGTGCCAAAAAAAGCTTTCTTCCCAATACCTATTAAATTTTGAGATAAATTCGCAGTGTTTAGCGTTGACATGTATTCAAATGCTTTACTGCCAATGTAAACCACGCTATCTGGAATATTTATGCTCTTTAAAGTTTTGGTTGTAGCAATATAAAATGCACATTCGGCAATGTCAATAGTTCCGTCTTTAACAGTGTAAGAAGTTGCATTAAAATCTCTACTTACAGTTATTAAATGTTTACCAATGTATAAAACTTCATTTTCCCAGTTGCTTTCTGTGTTAAAGTATTTTGTATTGTAAAACGAAGAATAATATAAATCTAATTTAACATCTGGTAATACAATATTTTCAAGTGAAGAACAATCACTAAAAACATTTTGCCCAAAATCTTTTAATGTTGCAGGAATTTCTATAGACATTAAATTTGTGCAATGTTGAAATGACATATCCCCAATATATTCAATTTTATTTAAATTAACCTGTGATAAATTTTCACAATATGCAAATGTGTATTGCCAAATATCAGTTAGTGAATCAGGAAAATTTATTGATTCTAGCCCGCTATTCCTAAAACAATCACTTCTAATTTCTACTAAAGTATTTGGAAGCGTAATGGATTTTAAAGCAGTGCAATTTTCAAAGGTATATTCATACAAAACTTTAATGTTTGAAGGTAATTTAACGTAACTTAGATTCGTACAATTTTTAAATGTAGTTTGACCTAAATCGGTAATAGTGTCAGGCAATTCAACATGCTCTAATGTTGTATTATCCTTAAATAAATTGTTTTTTAAACTTTTAACAGTTTCTCCGTTTATCTTATTTGGTATAATTAAAGTAGTAACTTCTTCAATATTGTTTACTTGAATTATTTCACCATTGCCGTCTAAAATATATTCAACACTTAAAATAGCATCTTGTTCATAGTACGCATAAACTGTTACATTTGTAGTAAGTTCTACGTTTTCATATGTATTTTCTTCTAGTTTTTGCGTCCATGTTTCATTGTCAAAATACCAGCCTTTAAATGTATAGCCTTGCTTTACTGGCGCTGTTGGCAAACTTATTAACTCGTTTCCTGCAGTTTTTATTGTATCAACAACTTGTCCATCTGCCATAAAAGTTATGTCGTATTTTTCAACAACAATTTGGTCTTGTTCATAGTACGCATAAACTGTTACATTTGTAGTAAGTTCTACGTTTTCATATGTATTTTCTTCTAGTTTTTGCGTCCAAGTTTCATTGTCAAAATACCAACCTTTAAATGTGTAGCCTTGCTTTACTGGCGCTGTTGGAAGTTCTAAAATTTCTTTGCCACTTGTATAAATTTCTTCAACGATAACATCGTTTGCTTTAAATTGAATACAATATTCCCTTTTTGAAGTAATTAATAAAACTATTCCTATGGTGATTGCAACTATAATTAAAAACATAAGCAATTTAAAAAAATTTATTTTCATATTTATATATTATCCTTTTTGTTAGTGTATCATTTTTAAACATTTTTACCAATTACTTTTAAATAAAAAAACAAACATTGCTATTTGTTTATTTTTTAAAATAACCAGAATACCTTTTGGCTTAACATTAAATCCATTTAACAAATTCCATCGCTACCACAATTACGCAACGCTATAGATTATAATATTTAAATTAGTTTACGAACATATATTTTTACAATTTTCAATTATATGGCAGTATTAGTCAACCATTTATTTATTTAATTTTTATTATTTTTATTCAAAATTTTGTTATCTCGTTTCCGTAATATTTGTGATCAAATATTTTTTTATATGTAAATATTTCATAAATTTTTGTCCTTAGTTAAAAAATATAACTATATAAATTTATTCATCTTTATTTTTAATACATATTAAAACAATTTCTGTTGCATATAGTTTGCCACCATAATAACGCAAATAAAATTTATAATTTTCGTTGTAGCTTGAAATTATTTTAGGAATTTCAATTATATCACTATTGTTATGATAAACTGAAATTAAAAGATTTGGTGTTTCATTGATAATATGATTTTTACAACCACTTAATGCTTTTTTCTCTCCTCCCTCTATATCCATTTTTATAGTTGATATTTTTTCTTGAATATCTTTATCCAAAGTAACGCATTTAATTTCAAACTTTCCGTTATCGTCAACTTGATTGGCAGAACTTGAATAATTATTTTCATTAAAAAAAGATAATTTATTTACATCCCCAACTGCACAATTTTTAAAAATTATGTTTTTGTATTCTTTTAAATTTTCTTGTGCTTTGTTTAAACTATTAAATGTCATTTCATAACAATATATCGTTTTATAATTTTCTGCACCATAAGAATTTATATAATCAATAGTCGTATCTCCAATGTATGCACCAACATCAATAAAAACATCATCTTTTTCTAATTTTAGTATGTCTAAATCAAAATAATGTTTATATATGTCATTTGATACTTTTCCTAAATTGTAAAAATCAAAATTATAATAATTATTAATAATTGAAAATAAAATATATTTTGATTTATAATCGGCAAGATTTTTATACAACCATACAAAATCATTATAATTGTTTTTAAATACTTTAGCTTTATCCAAATATATGTCAAAAATTCCATTTTTAATGTCCATTTTTCCCCAGTAGCCAAATGAATTAAAAAACTTTTCAAAAGAGGTTTGCGTTTCTTGTGGCAAGTTTAAAAATTTATTCACCATGTTGTTATACAAATAATGTATATCTTTTTTTTTAAATTCTTCAATAACAGAATAAAAAAGTTTATCAATAAAATTCATACTTATATAATATTCATAAACTAAAAAAATTGGCACAAAAAAACACGAAATATTTTCGTGTTTTTTATTAAATAAAATTAATCAACAAATTCTACATCATATACAACTCTTACAAAAAATTGTTTAACAACTTCAGCATTGTCATCTAAAAATGCATAATAAAAATATCCGTCATTTGTGTCAGCCACGCCACATATATTCCAACTTGATTGATTGGCGTCACTAAGTAACCATTGAACTTTTTCAACAACATAGTCGCCTTCTGTGTTTTCCAATTCTGAAACTGGCTTTGCTGGCAATCCGTCATCAACTTTAAATTGTGTAGCTCCGTCTGGGATTAACATTTTAAGTTCAAAGAAATCAGTGTAATATGTTGCAACTTGGTCTCCAGTTACAACACCATCTGTTTCGTTCATACCTGTTGCGTTTTCAACACAATCAGCTACTGAAACAGTTCCACTAACTCTTACAGTAACTTGGTCAAGTTCTCCCAAATCACCATATTTTGAAACTCTACCTGCAGAATCCCCATTGTCCGTTGAAAATTGTTTTTTTGTAAGTTCTTTATCAAGCTTAACAGTAATTCCACCAACTTTTGCAACGGAAGCGTCTACTTTAAATTCACTTTTGTCACAGGCAGACAACAAAAGCATACATGGAACAATAAAAGCAAACACCAGCATTGTTTTAGCAAAATTTTTTAAGCCTTTTTTGAATTTGTTTTTCATACATTCCTCCTTTTTTATTTCAAACAACATAATTTTACCATTTAACTTTACAATCTTAAAGTAGTATCTAGCAAAATCAAAAATATTATATTCAATACTTGAAAAAATATGATATGTTGCATTTTTTAATAAATTTTTAAAATACCATAAAAATAATGTAAAAATAGGCTTAAAATATTTTAAGCGACATAATTAAAAATAAAAAAAGACAACAATGAGTTGTCTTTTTAGAAATTGAATATCAAAATTGGG
>ERZ1643251.772-NODE-772-length-41509-cov-24.452791_pt1 | contig 41509 bp, 39 predicted proteins | sample MGYA00579261_ERZ1643251 | MGnify/ENA primary metagenome ERZ1643251 (study PRJEB29033, sample SAMEA4952267) | chicken gut metagenome | biome: Broiler Chicken; feature: Gastrointestinal Tract; material: Caecum | place: Ireland | collected 2018 | study: Broiler... | reverse complement strand
TTTTTAAGTCTAAACAATAATTATAAACAAATCTAGTACATCCAAATGTTTTATGGATTAATGTTTCTTGTGTTTTTGTTGGATATAACCGAAATTTATAAGCTTTATGTATTATCATAATAGTATCACCACCCCGATAATAGCATTATACCACATATACATATGTTCGTCAATAATAAACTTTAAAAATACACGTATTTCGTGTACTTTCCTATAAGATAAAAAAGTACATGTTTTTCATGTACTCTGGTCATTCGCTTCATTTGGTGTTGTTGGATTTTCTGGATTATTTGACTCACTTGATTCAGAATTGTTATCAGAATCATTATTTTCATCGTCTGATGGGAGAATGTCATCTAAAGGATCATCGGGATTATCAGGGGTTGTTTCGTTATTATCACCTTCATCAGGATTATTATTGTCGTTATTATTGTTTTCTTCTTTATCATCATTGTTATTTCCTTCATTTGGTGTATTAGGTTCCTCTGGAGTAGTGCTTGATGAATTTATATAAATTGTAAGTTCACTGACATTATTGAGTAAAATACCATTAGATATACTTTGATTTGCGATAAGTCCTGGAGCAATATTGGCATTATAATATGGGCTTGTGTTATCTATAAATTCTGTATGTAGTGATATATTGTGATTTGAGGCCCAAGTTTCTACTTTTCCTACACTTAATCCAACAAAATTTGGCATTGTTTCTAGTTTATTTCCTGTTGTAATTCCTTGTCCAGTTACTTTAGTAGTGTATTTTTCATTAGCATCAAAACTAAATGTTTTTATCATTTCATGATTTTCTAATTCTAAGTTTTCTTTCATCAATTTGGTAATTGCTTCTAATGATCCTGGATAATAGCCTATTGCTGAAGTAAATGAACCATTGTTGCTTAATCTTACTGGTAAGCTGTAATATTCTAAATATGTTTTTTCAATGGTTAAGAATGATCCATCATTTAGAGAATTGCTAATCATTGCTTTTAATACATCATATAATGATAATATTTGCTCACTTGAAATATTGGTTGTTATATTTTTAGTAACTGCATTTAATATTTCTTCTATTTTAGATAAACTGTCTAGACTTGCTGCTTTTTTAGCTATTGCTTCTACAACTTGTTGTTGGTGTTTATTTCTATCTATATCACTTTGTAAATACAAATGTCTACATCTAGCATAAGCTAGTGCTTCTTCACCATTAATTAATTGAAGTCCTGGGTCTAAGTAAATCATTCCACTTGAACTAGTATTACGATCACTGTTTTGTTCACAGAATTTTCCTCCACAGTTTATGCCATGATTGTAATTAAAGTCAGGAGCTTCTATGTCAACCTCTATTCCACCTAAAGCATCAACTAAGTCAACTACTCCTTTGAAATTTATTTTTACATAATAGTCAATTGTAATATCAGTTAGTTGTTCAACAGTATCAATAACACAACTTGTACCGTATGCGGCACTAGAATTTATTTTTGCATAACGGTTATTATTGCAAGCGATTGGTACGTAAGTGTCTCTTGGGATGGAAAACATTGTAGCATTTAGAGTTTTAGGATTAAAAGTAATTAACATTAATGTGTCTCCATTAAAGGCAGCATTAGCATTTAAACCATCAATTTCACTATCTACTCCCATTAAGAGAATAGAAAATGGTTCGGTTAGTTTTTTATTACTAGTTATGGTTGTGTCTTGATTTTCCATTTCTTTACTATATGTGTAAGCTATAGTAGTATTTTCTAATCCTTCAAAAGCTTCTTCACTTCCAAATATTGTTTGGTAATTAGAATTTAAAAATATTCCCTCTACTTCTCCATTTAATAAATCAAATATCATTTCATAGTAGCTAGAATATTCAATTATTTCATTATTATTTAATCCTTCTTTTTCAATTAACTCTTTAGCAAGTACATTTCCTTCGATGTCATCAGAGTTATTAATCATTCCTAAAATGCTGTTATCAGTTATTTCTGTATCATTTAATGTTACTAAATTTGTTGTATATAAAATATATTCTTTTTCTCCTATACTACTAATTCCTGTATATAAAATATTGATATAGTAATTTGCAAAACTGAATATAATAGCAAATATTATAGTAATTGCTGTAGTAATTGCTATTTTAATATGTTTTTTTAATATTAGATTAATTAAATTCCATAAGAAGTAAACTATTAACCATATTCCAAAAATAATTATGACTATAATTCTTATGGCTGTTTCTATACCTGTTAGACTTAATAAGTTTTTGATTAACAAAATATAAGTAATTAAATACAATATAAAGGTAATTAAATATATAATTAAAAATATTTTGTTTGCTTTCTTTAATTTGTTTAATAATACTTTCATTGGCAACCCTCATTTTTATATGATAACACTATCCATTATATAATATATTTTAGATTCTTGCAAATTAAATATGCACTTTACATCATTTTACTTCACTTTTTTTGTTATTTATTGTAAAACCTACGTAAATCGTTTATAATTATTATGATTAGATAGAATAAGGAGGACAAAGATGAAGAAAAGTTGTTTTTTATTTATTAGTTTCTTTGTATTTGTCTTTTTTTGTCTAGCTTTGGACGTTAATGCTAGTGGAGAATATGTTATTTTTATGGATACTAATAATATTCGAAGTGGTCCTGGTACAAATTATAGTGTATTAGCAACTAAAAATGTTGGCTCTACTTATTATTTAAAATCTTCTAGTATAATTCAGGATGAAAGAGGAAATGGTTCTTGTGATGCTGGATGGTATCAAATAGATTACAATGGACAAACTGCTTATGTTTGTAGTGAATATGTTAGTGCAGTTTTGAGTCCTGATGAAGAAACTACTGAACCTACTACTGCTTGTGAAGCTCAGATGAAAGAAGCTGGATTTCCTGCTAGTTATTGGGATAGTTTGTGTAGTTTAAAAGAAGCTTATCCTAATTGGACTTTTAATGCTGTTCAAACTGGACTTGATTTTGCAACTGCTGTGGATAGATTTACTTCATGTGGTGATAGTTTACTTCAAACTAATAACTCAGAATGGATTGATACTAGTTGTAGTTATACTGAAGGTGGTTTTGTTTCTGTTAATCAAGAGGCAGTAGCTTATTATTTAGATCCAAGAAATTTTCTTTCAGAAAGATATATTTTTCAATTTGAAGATAATCGGTATAATTCTGCATTAGAATCTCATTATGCTGATATTGCTAGAGAAATTGTTGATGGAGCACAATTTTATAAATATCATGATAGTCTTGGTTATGATATTTCTAAAGATATTGCGGAAGGGGGAAAAACTTATAATGTTAGTCCTACTCATTTAGCTTCTAGAATGTATCAAGAGCTTGGTTCAACAACTAGACTTAAAAATTTGTATCAAGGTACTTTTGCTGGTGAAATTAGTTACGCTCCTGTTAATCCTGAGAGAGGAGATCATTATTATGATTTTCGTGGTTATTATAACTTTTATAATATTGGTGTAACTGGTTCTTGTGTTAATGGCGGTGGGGGAGCTACTTATTGTGGCCTTACACTTGCTAAAAACTATGGATGGAATTCAGTTAATAAAGCAATTGTTGGTGGTTCACAGTTTGTTTACTCAAATTATATTGCCTTAGGACAATATACGTCATATTTAGAAAGGTTTAATGTAGTGCCTACTGATACTAGTAAATTATATATTCATTATTATATGGCAAATATGCAAGCACCAAGTAGTGAAGCATCTACTGCATATAGTGCATATAAAGAACTTGGATTGTTGGATTCTGCTTTTGTATTTTATATTCCTGTTTATAATAATATGAATGCATCTATTGATAATAGTCCTAATGGTGGAACAGGAGATAATGGTTCTAGTTCTAGTCCTAGTTCTTCAGCGATAGGAACAATTGTTAGTTCTGCTGGATATAAAATGTCTGGAAATGAAATAAATGGAATTTCTCCTAATACCAATATTAGTACAGTTAAAGCTAATTTAGAAGCTATTGCAGGTAGTGGGAATGTAACTATTAAGAATGCTAAAGGTTCAACTGTTACTAGTGGTACTATTAGTACTGGATATCAGATTACTATTATAAATAGTAGTGAGACTCGTACTTTAACTGTTGTTGTTTATGGTGATACTTCTGGTGATGGAGTTATAAATGCATTGGATTTATTACAAGTTCAAAAAAGCATTTTGGGTACTTATACTTTAAATGATGCGTATAAGGAAGCTGGTGATCCTTCTAAGGATGGAAAAATTAATGCTTTAGATTTATTACAAGTTCAAAAGAGTATTTTAGGTACTTATACGATAAGTCAATAAAAAGGAGGATGTTATGAAAAAAATTAAAATATTATTAGTTGCTCTTGTTTGCACTTTATTAATACCTAGTATGGTTAGCGCCGCAAGTGGATCAATTAGTGTTAGTGGCTCGTCAAGTGCAGTGGTAGGAAATAAGGTTACGGTTACGGTTACTCTTTCTAGTTCAACTTCTATTGGAAGTTGGCAAATGGCACTTAATTATGATAAATCTTATTTACAATTAGTTAGTAGTACTGCTGAAGCTGGAGGAACAACCATGGCTGCCTCTTCTGCTAGTGGAGTAAAGAGTAAATCTTATACTTTTGTTTTTAAAACATTAAAAACTGGTAGCACACGAGTTTCAGTTAGTAGTTATCTTGCTTATGCCTTTTCTGATTTAAGTGAAATTAGTTTAACTTCGTCAAGTAAAAATATTAGTATTATTACTCAGGAACAATTAGAGGCAAGTTATAGTAAAAATAATAATTTAAAAGATTTGACAGTTACAGTTGGAGAAGAAGTGTATGAAATTTCTCCAGAGTTTGATGCTGATACTTTAGAATATCAAGTTACTGTTCCTACTGGTACTACTTCTGTTACGGTAGATGCAACACGTGCTGATTCTACTGCTTCTGTTGATGGAGATGGAGAAATTGAGGTTACCGAAGGGTTAAATACCATACCTATTGTTGTTACAGCTCAAAATGGGGAAGAGAAAACTTATACTTTGACAATAAATGTTGAAGATCAAAATCCAATTAATGTTAAGGTTGATGGTACAGATTATACTGTTGTTAAAAGTGATACTTTACTTACTGCTCCAACTACATTCATGCAAAGTAGTGTAGAGATAGATGGATTTGATATTCCTGCTTTTGTTAATGATGTAATTGATTATACTTTGGTTGGATTAAAGGATAGTGAAGGAAATATTTCATTATACCGCTATGAAGATGGAGAATATACCTTATATAATGAACTTAGTTCAAAGTCTTATACTTTAGTACCTGTGCCTTTTACAGAAGAATTAGATTATCTTAAAACTACTGTGGAAATTAATGGTGTTACGATGGATGCTTATCGATATGATGAAGATAGTCCTTTAGTAATTATTAATGCTCTTGATTTAGAGACGGGTAAAGAAGATTTTTATTTATATGATCCTGCTAGTGGAGCAGCGGTTTTATTTGATGATTCCTTTATCAAGAATGCTAATCAAACTATTGAATATTATACCTATGTAATAATAGCCTTTGGTGGAGCTTTATTCTTAATGCTTATTTTAATCTTTGTTTTACTTCATAGCACAAAGAAGAAACAAAAGAAAATTAATCAGTTTATTGAAAAACAAGAGGCAAAAATTGAAGCGACAAGAAAGTTAAATGATGTTGTTAGTGAAGTGAAAAAAATAACTGAAGAAGAAAAAAAGAAGAATGAAGAAGTTATTAAAGTTGAAGAGGTTCATGTCCAATCAGAAGAACCTGAACAAGTTGAAAAAGATGATATAAGTGAAAAAGAGGTTTCTCAAGAAGAAGTGAAGAAATCTAAAAAGGAGTTAAAAAGAGAAAAGAAGGAAGCTAAAAGAAAAGCTAAGGAAGATAAAAAACTTGCTAAAGAGGCATTCTTTCAAGAGGAAATAGAAAATACTCAAAAAGATATTTCAGAAGAAATTAGAAGCATTGATGAAGATACTGGTGTGTATGATATATTTGAAGATGATCGTAAGAAAAAGAAGAAAAAATAGCAGTTCTTCTTTTTGTTTGGTATAATAATATGGGAGGAATAAATATGGAGCTTGCAGATATTAAGGGTGTAGGTCCTAAGAAACTTTTAGAATTAGAAGATTTAGGTATTTCTACTGTAGAAGATTTACTTACGTATTATCCTTATCGGTATGATTTATTTGAACCTGTAGAATTAACTAGTGATTATGATCATGAAAGAATTGCAATTAACGTTCAAGTGGAAACTACAGCGACTACTGCTTTTATTCGTAAAAATTTTAATAAGTTACAGTTTAGGGTAAATCATAAGGGAAAAGTGATGTATGCTGTTATCTTTAATCGTGCTTTTTTAAAACCACATATTGTTATTGGTAAGACTATTACTTTAGTTGGTAAATATGATAAAGTTAAAAATACTTTTATTTGTGATGATATTAAGCTTTCCCCTTTAACTAAAAGAGAAATTATTCCGATTTATCATGTTAAAAAAGGAATTAAAAATAATGATATTCGGAAAATTATGGAAAGTGCTATTATAGATAGTGTTAAAGTTCCTAACTATGTTCCTGATGAATTTATTATGAAATATGATTTTATTAGTAAAAAACAAGCACTTAGAATGATACATATGCCACATACTGAGGAAGAAATAAAGAAAGCTAAAGTGTATTTAAAGTATGAAGAATTGTTTTTATTTCTCTTTAAAATAGCTTATATGAAAGATGAGAATGAAAATATGGGTAAAGAAGAGAAATATTTTGATATGAATAAAGTTAAGCAATTTATTGATAGCCTTCCTTTTGAGTTAACAGATAGTCAAAATGAGGCTTTATCCTTGATATTAAAGGATATTCAAAGTAATAAAAAAATGAATAGATTAGTTTTAGGAGATGTTGGTAGTGGTAAAACTATTATTAGTTTTATTAGTATGTATGCTAATTTTCTTGCAGGTTATCAAAGTGTTTTAATGGCTCCAACAGAGGTGCTTGCTAGACAGCATTTTGAGTCGGCGATAAATTATTTTAGAGATTTTCATTTAACAGTAGATGTTTTAGTTGGTAGTATGACTAAAAAAGAAAAAGAAATAGTAAAACAAAGATTAATTAGTGGGGATATTGATATATTAATTGGGACACATGCTATTATTGAAGAAAGTGTATTATTTTATCGCTTAGGACTTGTTATTACAGATGAGCAACATCGATTTGGCGTTAAACAAAGAGAAATATTAAAGAGTAAAGGTGAAGTTCCTGATGCTCTGTATATGAGTGCTACTCCTATACCTAGAACTTATGCTTTAACTTTATATGGAGATTTAGATGTTTCTTTTATAAGACATAAACCTGGGGGAAGAAAAGAAATTGTTACGAAAATTAAAAAGTATAGTGAACTTAAAGATGTTTTAATGCATGTTTTGGAAGAAATAAAGGCGGGACATCAAGTTTATGTGGTAGCAAGTATTATTGATGATAATGAAGAATTGGATTTAAAGAGTGTAGAAACGCTCAAAGAAAAATTTAATATGGCTTATCAGGGAAAAATACCAATTGAAATATTACATGGAAAGTTAAAGCAAAAAGATAAAGATGCAATTATGCAAAGATTTAAAAATAATGAAACAAAAATACTAATTTCTACTACTGTTATTGAAGTTGGGGTTGATGTTAAGAATGCTACGATTATGGTTATTTTTGATGCTGATCGGTTTGGACTTGCTACTATTCATCAATTACGGGGTAGAGTAGGTAGAAATAATCTTGATTCTTATTGTTATCTGATTTGTGATAAGGAAATAGATCGACTTAAAGTTTTGGAAGAGAGTAATGATGGTTTTTATATTGCAGAAAAAGATTTGGAACTTCGGGGTGAAGGAGATTTGTTTGGCACAATGCAAAGTGGAGTAAAAACATTTAAGATTGCAAACCTTAAAACAGATTTGAAAATTATGATGCAAGCAAAACAAGATAGTGAAGAATATTTAAAGAGTGGACAATATAAAAATAATATGAACTATTATAGAACCGTTCGAGATTTAGAAAGATTAAATTAATTGTAAAAATTGACTAAAGGTGATTGACAAATGTCGAAAAAAATAATATCATTATTATGACATGATAAACATCATGTCCGAATCACCTTCACGACTTTGTGTGAAAGTGAGTCAACCAAAACCCCCTGAAGTCCAGCAGAAATGCTGGACATTTTTGATTTTTTCAGTATTTATGGGATTTTAGGTAGCATTTTTAATTTTTTTTAGTTTTCTTTGATAACTTGTATTTTGTTCTTTTTCTTTAGCAATATCAAAATTGCTAATTAATTTTAAAGCATTTTTATAATAAACATCTAAAAATTTAATTCAATGATTTTATCTTTTTTTCTAAATTTGTAAATGCAAGTAATGAATCAAGTATAACTTTATAAAAATTAGCGGTCTAACTAAATTTTTTAATGGAATTTAACAATTATTAGTTTCATAATTAGAATGGCTCTTCTTATATTAATTTGATCTGCTTTTCTTGTTGAATATATCCAAAATAATTGCGTATATTTTTTAGTGATCTGTCTATATTAGTATTTATTCTCATTATAACTACTTCTAAATATGATTTTACATTTTTATAAAAATATGTTATTATATTGACAAATTTTAGAGGGGGAAGTGTAATGATTATAGGTGTATCTGGAGAAGGCTCCACTAAAGCAATACCATTTTTGTCTAACAATAGTTTTAAAGCAATTAATATTGATGATTTATTAAAAATGTATTTTGATAAATTTAATTTAGTTAATATGGGTAAGTTTGAAGAAAATCGTAGAGTGTTAGAAATTTTTGACTCGATAAATTCTTTATTGTTAGATAAAATATATGAATTAAAAAATGATGAAAATCTAGTTTTATATTCATCAATACTTGAATGTTTTTCTGCTTTTGATTTTTGTGATTTAAAAATAAATATATCTTCATCGAATAATGTAGGTAATAATCAATTAGATTATTATGGAAAAATTGCTAGATGTAAATTTGCTCCTTCTTATTACCATTTATGCTTAGATGTTGATTCAAATACCGATTGGAAAAATCATTTTAATAATTTTATTAATTTTAATATCAAGGGGAAAAATAAAGTTAGTATAATTGTCCCAATATTTAACACATCTCAATATTTAGTAAAATGTATTAAATCAATTATGAATCAAAGTTATAAGAATTTAGAAATTATTTTAATTAATGACGGCTCAACAGATAATTCATTGGAACTATGCCAAAGATTGGCTTTAGAAGATGATAGAATAAAAGTTTTTTCACAAGAAAATAAGGGCTTGTCAACTACTAGAAATTTAGGAATAGGTTATGCTACTGGGGATTATATATGTTTTATAGATTCTGATGATTATCTTGAAAATGATATGATAGAAGTTTTATTAAAAAATGCTATTTCTGCAAATGCTGATGTTTCTTCTATTAGAGCTTTTGTACATACTAGGGATGGAGAAATTCGAAAATATTCTAATGATCCTAGAAGTATTAATATTTATGATAATATTGATAAAATTGTTAATGCCTATGCAAATGGTAATATATCTATCGCAATGTGGGATAAAATGTTTAAAAAAACTTTTATTGAAAAGGTTAGGTTTAGTCCTGATGTTTATCAAGAAGATGCTGATTTTATGTTACGATTATGTATGAATGGTGGTATTTTTGTTTGTGATACAAAAGAATGCTATCATTATATTAAACATAAAAATAATTCAATTACTTCACAATTATCTGATAAAATATTTTTGCTTCGTGAGTGGGCATTAAAATCATATCAACACATAATGCTAAAATTTGGTGACTCTCATAGAGATGATGCAGAAAAGATACTTTTTAATAGTTTATCACATATTTTAAAAATGTACTTAAGAGACATAAATGATAAAAAAATACTTTTGCTTGATTATAATGATAAATTACAACAAGTTGCAAATGATTTAATGTATTTATTGTTACATGTTAAAAACATAGAAAAATTTAAAGATATTGATAATATTTTAAGTGTAGTAGATAGATTAATTGATTTAAAAGTATTAGATCAAACTAAAATGCCTTATTTAGATTTAAATTGTATTGGCATTTTATGGAATGCTTTGAATAGTAATTTGATGGCTGATGCAATTCAACAAATAGGTCAATTTGCTGAAATTGAAAGTTGTTCAATAGTTGATTTGGACTCGAAGTATAGAGATTTTATTAATGATATATATTATTTTAATAATGAATTCGAAGGAATACCTTATTTAAAAGGATGCGGACTTATTAATATGTATGATACAAATATGATAGCAATTTTGTATCTTAAAATTAGAATAACAGGAATTATTCGAGATAGGATGAAAGGATACATGTATAGAGAAGTAGCAGATTTAAAACACTTTATAAGAAATAATTTTAAAAAGAAAATAAGGAACTATGCTTATGATAATATTTTCCATTTAACAGTTGATGAAGATGAATATGTATTTACTGATGGAATAATTAAAAAATATATTAGTAGAGAACAGGAAGAAGTACATGAAAGAAAATAATGTTGATTTGTCAAAGGGAGATGTATCTCTAGATACAATTAAATTAATGTATGAACAAGCATTTAAAATCTCAAGTGATGGTATAGAAGTTAGAAAATTACATGGTGGTGTAGAAAGTGTTGTATATTTAATTATAGATAATTCCGAAAAAAACGTTTTAAAACTTGCACCTTTGGATTTTAATAAAACTATATCTGTGGATAAAAATACTTTTTGGTGGGAGATAAAAATGCTCAGTTTCATGGAAAAAATAAATTTTCCTTCTCCAAGAGTTTTATATTATGATAATCATTTAGAAATTTGTCCTGTACCATACTTTTTTATGTCATACATTAAAGGTGAAAATTATAATGATGTTAAATCCACTTTATCTAAAAGTGAAATTAAATCTATAGAATTTCAAATCGGTGTTTTATGTAAAAAAATTTCTAACTGTATTTCTCAAAATTTCTTTTTACCAAGTTTTCCTAATAAAAAATTTGCAAATAATTTAGAATTTGTTAGTTTTCTATTTGAATTGCTTTTTTTAGATGCTAAAAATTGTGATTTAAATTTATTAGAAATAAAAGAGAAAATACATCAAATTTTGGCTAAATATAGAGAAAGTTTAAATAATATCACGAAATTGTGTTTAAATCATACCGATATATGGGATGGGAATATTTTAATAGATCGTGGTAAAATTACTGGTATAGTAGATTTTTCCGATTTGTACTTTTGTGATGAATTAATGACTTTTTACTTCCATACTATTGATGGTATTATAAGTGAAGATTTTTTAAATGGATATGGAAAAAAACATTTGACTTATGATGAAAAAATAAGAATACAAATTTATAGAATTTATGTTTTGTTAAAAATGATAGTTGAATGTAAATTAAAGAATTATGGAAAATTTGATTGGATGTATGATAGCATTTCAACTAATTTAGCATTATTGTTAAAAAAGGAGAGATAAACAAATGTATAACTTTGTTTTTGGAGTTGGCTTTTTTGCTAATCAAGTTGTTGATAAACTAATGAAGTTTGGTGTTCGTGTTGATGGAATGCTGAAATTAAAAGAATTTTATATGCCTATATTTATAGAACCTAATCAATGCGTTAATACTTATTGTGTTGAAGATTTGAAAAAATTAGATCCTAATTTGACTAATGTTATTATTGCTCAAAAGCCAATTATAATGGGTGATACAATTTCATATTTAAAGAACAGGGGTTTTAAAAATGTTTTTATTGTAGATGAAGAAATGCAAAGAGTTAATATACATACTTTAAAAGAATTTAATTGCTATTTGTATCCAGTAAACATGGAAAAACCGTTTTTGAATTATTTAGAAATGAATATTGTTGATAATTGTAATCTTAATTGCAAAGGTTGTGCGCATTTTTCTAATATTTTTGATAATGGTTATGTTAGTTTAGATTCTTTTACTAGAGATTTAATTATGCTAAGTAGCAAATTTGAGTTATATTATTTTAGACTACTTGGCGGAGAACCTTTGCTACATCTTAATATTATTGAATTAGTTAAAATAGCTCGAAAAATACTTAAAAATACAAAAATAATTATAGTTACTAATGGTTTGCTAATAAATAAGTTAAATAATGATGTTTTAAAAGCATTTGCTGAAAATAACATTACAATATGTATATCGGTTTATAAGCCAACTTTAAATATACTAGATAATATTATATCAAAACTAGAATATTTTGGAATTAATTACATTTTAAATGATGATTATATGGCATCGAAAAAATCGATAGAGTCTTTTTCGACTAGATTAACTGCAAGTCAAAATAATAATGCCTTTGAATCGAGTAGGAAATGCTTAGGAAGATTTTGCCGTTTTTTAAGAGATGGTAAAATATCGAAATGTTATTATCCTTTATTAATAGATGTTTTAAATAGAAAAATGGGTACTAATTTTGTTTTAAGTGCAGAAGATTACGTAGAAATAAAGAATATTACTGATGGCTGGTTGGCAATAGAACAATTAAGCAAGCCTATTCCATTTTGTAACTATTGTAGTGAAGATGAATTTGAATTTAATTGGGAAGGCTATCATAAAAATGATTTAGATGTATATCAATATATTTTAAAAAAGTAATTTCTAATTTAAAAATACAGTTTTTTTTGATATAATTTTTAAGAAAGGTGATAATATGGGAAAAAAATTAGAAAAAAAAGAATTTCGCCAATATGGTGCTTATGGAATTATAATCAAGGATGACAAAATTCTTTTAATTAAAAAAAATGGTGGGCCTTATGATGGCAAATTAGATTTGCCAGGGGGAACTATTGAGTTTCACGAAAAACCAGAAAATACTTTAAAAAGAGAATTGTTGGAAGAAGTCGGTATTGTGGTTAAGAAATTTAAATTATTAGATGCAGATTCAGTATATTTTGAATGGGAATTTAATAATTTGTTAATTGATGGTCATCATGTGGGAATTTTCTATGAAGTTTTAGAGTTTGAAAATAATATACAATCTTCATTAAATATTGATGAAGTAAATGATGATTCATTAGGAGCTGAATTTTATTCAATTAAAAAATTGAATAAGACTGACTTATCTTTGATTGCTTTATTAGAATTAGAGAAATTAGGTTATAAATTAAAATAAATAGCATTTGCTATCTATTTTAATTTATTGTATTGTTTGGTGGCATAATTTTATTTTTATCTGATTGCAATTTTTGTAATAGTGTTGATGGAAATATTGAATCAACTACAGTTAAAGAAGGGTGCAATGGTTGTTATTTATGATACTAATGGTAAAAGAATTTATATTTATGGAAGTAGTTTTGGAGTGGATGTGAAGGAAAATGGTGAGCGGATAAAGCCTAAAGTTTTAATGATGCCTATAATTGGTTGGATATTAATTTTTTGTGTTTGCATTTTGCAGTGAAGAAAATGTTAATGTTCGTAATTTGGCTAGATCTCGTGTGTGCGTTTTAATTGTTGGTGGAATTATATATTTAATAATTGCATTATTAAAATTGTTTGCTTAAATTGTTATAAACTTTTTAGGTAGCATTTAGGTAGCAAAATTTTGAAATTTTATAAAATGTTTTTAATTGTTTTCTATTAAAAAAGGGGAAAATCATACAAAAACGAATAAAAATAGCTTAAACCCTCAGAAGGAGCCGAAAGGCTCCATTTTTGTTATTTGATTAATTTTTTATTAAATAATTTTATCTAATGTAGTTGAAATATTTTTATCTCTTTGATAAAATTTTGTTGGTAATGAGTATAAGTTAAATAATTAAGAATTGGATGATGAAAGGTGTCTGAAAAAGAAATATATTCTATTGAATGTGAATTGTAGACTGTATTTGCAAGACTTATTGGTCCTCTTGGGGAGCAGAATTTCAAACAAAAAGAAATTTAGGCTTTGTAGAATCTGATGAATTATTAAATGTTTATAATAGAATAGATAAGATAAAAGAAGATTATTTATATGATGGTTCAATTGAAAGTGAAAGTGAGCTTAGCGATGAGATTTTATTTGGATGTATGAAATTATGAAATTAAGAAAGACATTAATTGAAATTGAGAAAATAAAACGTGAGCAGTTGATATAGTGGCACTAATAACAAGATTTCATAGTAGGATTTAAAATGAAATTTTATGAAGTAATTAATAAAAGAAGAACAACAAGAGATGCTGCTGAAAAGCTCCTACCTGGAATCATAATCGTAATTGAAGTTTTATTATTTTATGAATATATGAAGAAACAGAATATGCTTTTCTATATGTAAAAAGAGTAGTAGATAAATTTGGTGTTGGAAAGTATTTAAATATGTCGAGATCATATGAAGTGACACTTAGTCAAAAATGTATGCTTATGCAGTGCCAAGACAGTTTGCAATGTTAAAAATACTTCTTATATAATCATTGCTGAAGGGGGTAACGGGAAGAAGTTTTTCGGTATTAAACCCATTTGCAATGATTTTGTGTGTTATTGAAAATATATTTTTAGCGGTTACTGCTGAGGAATTAACTAATACCTTTAGGAGAAGAACATGATATTGTGAAAGAAAAATTAAAAGTACCAACAATTTACATGATGCCTGTGTTTATTGGCATCGGTTATGAAGAAAGAATTAGGATAACTTTATCTTAATATTGAGAAACAATTACATTTTGACAGATGGAAGTAACTGTATATTGAATAAATATACTACCCTTGATATGTTTCCTGTAATAAATGACTTTTTTACTATAAAATGTTAATGTGAAAGGAGCAATTATATGAATCAAGAAAAAATTGGAAAGTTTATTGCTAGCTGTAGGAAGCAGAAAAACATAACTCAACAGGAATTAGCTGAAAAATTAGGAGTATCTGATAGAACCATTGGAAATTGGGAAAATGGGAGAAATATGCCTGATTTGTCACTTTTTAAGCCTTTGTGTAAAGAACTAGATATTTCTTTAAATGATTTTTTGAGTGGTGAGAAAGTAGCAGAAAAAGAATATCAAGAAAGATTAGAAGAAAATATCATCAATACAATAGATTATACTAATAAAAAAATTGAAAATAGAAATAATTATATTGGGCTTATATTAATCATATTTGGAGTAATAATTGCAATTACAGCTGTAGCAATATTTCCTAGTGAAAGTAGCTGGGGTTCTATATATTCAGTATTTGGTGCCATAATTTCTTTAATTGGAATTAGTAGATTTACTAAACGATTAACATATCCTAAAAGATTAATTGGTAATTTTAGTTATTTTTTAGTGTTTGTTTTGGTATTAATTACAATAGATTATATAGGTGTTATTAATATTCATCAAGCACCGAGATTTTCATTAGTAAAGGTTACAGGTGAAAATGTTGTTTATTATGATACACTTTTTTATGATGTGGTAAGGTGCAATGTAGATAAAGATAATGAAACATTTACTGTAATTAAAAATCAAAAGTATGATAGAGATAATATCGATAATTTTTGTAAATGATAAATGAAAAAAGTAGGACGAGAAAATTGTGCTACTTTTTTTAATCTGAATAATTAAATTATATTTTTGATAAAATGTGATATGATTTGCTAGATATTTATGTTATAATTTAGGCAATAAATTAGTATGGATAGTGTGAAAAGTTTTATGGAATTATTATTACGGTAGTTTTGGCTGTAGTAGTGATTGGGATTTGTGTGTATGCATTTGTTTTTAGAGAGACTATTACTGAGGGTGAAGCTCAAAAAATAGCTTACGAGTATGCTGGTGTTAGTGAAGCAGATGTTACTATTTTGACTATCCAAAAAGATAGAGAAGATAGAGAATATGAAATTCATTTTTATGATGATCTTTATGAATATGAGATTGATGTAAACTATAATAGTGGCAGGGTACGTAATTTTGAGAAAGATCTTCGTGATAATGCTAATATTAATCAAGGGGATAATAATCAAAATACGTCTGTTTCAATGACTGAGGAAGAAGCTAGAAATATTGCTTTACAAAGGGTAGGTAAAACTAGTGAGGAAGTAACATTTACAAGAGTACGAGTAGATAGAGAAAATGGTACTACCGTATACGATGTTTATTTTTATGATAATGAAAAAGAGTATGAACTTAGTATTGATGTTAATACTAAAGAAATTGTTTCTTATCGGGAAGATTATTTAAGTACAGGCAATAATAATACAACTACTAATGATTATATTGGTGTTGAAAGAGCTCGGGAAATAGTACTTTCTCATGCAGGATTATCTAGTAGTGATGTTACTTTTAGCAAAGTGGAATTAGATGTTGATTATGGTTTTGCTACTTATGAAATTGAATTTTATTATAATTATTTTGAATATGATTATGAGGTAAATGCAGTTACTGGAGAAATTCTTAAGTATGAGAGAGGAAGATAATGAAGAAAGTTTTAGTAAAACCATCTAAGCCTGTTTCTTTTGTTGGTTTTGTAGGAGGTCTTTGTTTAAGTATATTTGGTTTATTATATGCAGTTCCTAATTTGGGAGTATTTGGTATTATATGGACTGTTTTAGCTGTGTTAGTAACTTTGTATTATGCCATTAATTTATTTACTAAAAAGGGTTTATTTTTATATAAAATGGAAATTGAGGATAAGAAGACTAATAAAAAATAGTCTTTTTTGATTATAAAAAACAATGATGCATTAAGATCATTGTTGATGTAATTTCTTTAATAATTCTTCTTTTTCAAGATCACTTATAAAAGCATTCTTTATTGCTATTTCATTAATTTTGATAAAGTCTTCTTTGGTAAAATGAAAAATATTAGTTAAGTCTTCATAAGTTTTTGTTAATGTTGTATTTGAGACAGTTCTATTATCAGTGTTTATCGTTATCTTTATGCCCATATCATATAGTTTTTTTATGGGATGTTCTTTTAAACTATTATACATGTTTGTATCTAAATTACTTTTTGGGCATACTTCTAAAGTTATGCCTTTTTCTTTAATTAAATTTAATACTTTGTCACTTTCTATAGCACGTACGCCATGACTAATTCTTGTTGCTCCAAGGGTAATTGCATTCATTACACTTTCAGCATTATCTGCTTCTCCAGCATGAATGGTGAAGGGTATTCCTTCTTTTTTGGCGATTTCAAATATTTCTTTGTATTCCATAACTGGGTATGCAGCTTCATTTCCTGCTAGGTCTATAGCTACAATTCCTTTGTTTAAATATTTTTTTGCTAGTTTAATTATTTCAAGATTTTTTAGAAAAGAATCTCCTCGCATCATACATAAGATTAAATTGGTTTTAATTTTTACTTTTGATAAACCTTTTAATACGCTGTTAATTACTTCTTCTAAAGTTAATCCTTGTTCTAGATGTTTATTTGGTGCAAATCTTACTTCAGCATAGATAACTTGATCTTTTAATAAATCTTCTGCTAATTCTTTTGCTACTCTTTCAAGATTTTCTTTTGTTTGCATAATTTTTAAAGGAATATCAAATTTTTCTAGATATTCCTTTAATGAGTTACTTTTCTTTTCAAGTGTTGATAATTTTATAGCTTCTTTTAAATCTAAGTTTAATAATTCACTAATTGTGGTTGGTCTAATACTTCCATCTAAGTGTAAATGAAGTTCTACTTTTTTCATATTTTATCTCTTTCATAAAAGTTTTCTATTGAGGTTAGTACTCTTGTAATATTTTCTTCAGTAAATGGTTTATTTAAGACATCTAATATTCCATAACTGAAGGCTTTTTTTATGGTTTCTTCAGTATCATCACCAGTTATAATAACTACAGGTATTTTCTCTAAAAGATTTTCTTCTTTAAGATAAGCAAGGACATCAAAACCGTTTAAACTTGGCATGTTTAAATCGAGTAGAATAGCATATAAATCATTGCTTTTAATAATATCTATGGCTTCATTACCTGTTCTTGCTTTTAAAATACTATATTCATTATGAATGCTTTTTTCTAGGAAATTTAAGATAATATTTGAATCATCAGCGATTAAGATTACTTTTTTACCTTCATCACTAAAATACTTATCTAATAGACTTTCTATTTTGTTAACTGTTTCTACTAAGGTAGAATAGTTATTTTCAATATAATTAATATCTTGTTCTTTTCCTTTTAATTCATGAGCTAAGAAAACTTCAGCTTCTTTTATAAAGCCTAAATATTTAGCTTCACTTTTCATACTGTGAGCAAGAATAGCATAATTTGTACAATCTTTAGCATTTTTATAATATTCTAAATTATTTAGTTTTTCTTTTAAAGAGTTTTTAAATTCTAATAAGTTCTCATTATAAGAATTCATATCTCCCCAAAATTCTAAACTTCCTTTTACATCTACGTTATTATTAACTAATAAATCAACTTTTTCCATACACTACCTAACCTTTCAAATACTTATTAATAACTTTATTTAATAGCTTTCTATCAATTGGTTTTGATAGATAACTGTTAAATCCAACATTTAAATATTTTTCATCTGTTCCCTCTAGTGCATCAGCAGTAAGGGCAATAACAGGAACACTAAAATCTTCGTTCTCTCTTAGTTTATAGAGAGTTTCTACACCATTTAATTTTGGCATCATAATATCCATAAATATTAAATCATATTGTTTGTTATTAACTTTCTCTATCGCTTCTTCACCACTTAAAGCAGTATCAATTTCGAAGTTATAAGGTTTCATTAAAGTTTCAGCGACTTTCAAATTGATTTTTGAATCATCAACAATAAGAATTTTTTTATCACTGTAATCGTGGTAAGTGATTTCGCCTTCATCACTTTCCTCTATCTTAGGAATCTCCATACTAACAATTTCTTGTTCTAGATAAATTCTGAAAGTGGAGCCTTCACCATATTTAGAGAAAACGGTGATACGTCCACCCATTAAATCGACAAGACTTTTGGTAATCGCAAGTCCTAGGCCAGTACCTTCAGTTGTTGTATTTTTGTCTTCATCAATTCTTTCAAATTTTCCAAATATTGTTTCTAATTTATCTTTTTTGATACCGCGTCCAGTATCTTTTACTGAGATATACATTAAACAAATATTGGTATCTAGTCGGTTAATGCAGTTAATGTTGAAGATTATTTCTCCTTTATCTGTATATTTAGCAGCATTTGTTAATATATTTAACACAACTTGCTTAACTTTAGCTACATCTCCACGAAGTATTCCTGGAAGATCAGGAGAGAAAACCATTTTAAATTCAATTGGCTTTTCCTTAATTCTTGGTAATACAAGTTTTCTTAATCCATCAAATACTTCTCTAGGGTTGTAATTTTTAGGTATTATTTCTACTTTATTTGCTTCGATTTTAGAAATATCTAAAATACCATTGACAATTTCTAAGAGTTGTTTTGATGCATCAACTATATCTTGTGAATATTCTTTAGTTTCTTTTAAATCATTAGAATCAAGCATACATTCACTAAAACCAACAATGGCATTTAGTGGAGTTCTAATCTCATGAGACATATTAGATAAGAAGTCAGTTTTAGCACGATTAGCTTTTTCTGCTTGGTCTTTAGCAAGATTTAATTCTTTAATATGATTTAAATCAGGATTTTCAATAGTATGATACATGATGAATGCAATAAATATTAAAGCAGGATTCACTAAATAGTTTAAAGTTGGATATAACATTTGAACAATTAGAACTATTACTCCACAAACAATTAATAAGTAAATAGGTATATATTTTTTGTTCTTAAAGTTTTTATGATCAATTATTATACAGATTAGTTGAGTGATAAAACCAATACCAAATACTAAATAAGTAAATATGATAGCTGGACCACTTGCTAGGGCTGCATTATCTACCATTTCTACATTAATTGGTAAGCACATGATTAGTGCTATGGAAATTAATGTAATAATGTAAAATGTCATTTTTAATTTTTCTGTTTTTTCTTTATTATTTAGGGAAATATACATTGTGTAAAATGTTAAAATTGCTATCCATATTAATAAACATATTAAATAAACCTTATTAGCAATAGCGACTATTCCTGGGTTTATATTAAGTCCAGGACTTACTAGTACACCAAGAATTAGACCACTTATGGATATAGCTATGTTTGTAATTAAGAATTTAGCATAAGTTTGGTCTTCTACTTGTTTCTGCCTTTTCTTGCTAAAAAAGATAATGCTTGTCGCTACAATTAATAATAGCGCATAAACATTAAGTATTAAAAATCCTTGTATATTTTCCATGTATCACACCTCAATTTTTTATTTTTTTAGTTTTCTTGTTAGTCTTTGATTTTTATAAATGTTGATTGTTTCAACGCTTAAATTTGTTTCTTTTACATCAACATGAATTTCACTACCATCAAGAGGTTCTTTAGCTAGAGCATTAAAGTCAATTTTACTATTTTTACTTAATGGCATGCTTTCTCTTATTTTAAATCTAGCAGGAATTTGTCTAGATGACATGTCATGATTGTCTATAATTTGTTTATAAACAATTTCTCTTACGATGTTAATTTGTTCTTCATCACTTAAATCAGTTTCATTTAAAACTAAATGGCACATTGGCATAATCCCTCTTCTTGCTTCGTCAAAGTATGGAGTAATTCGTACATATTTGACATGAGAATTTTTTTCAATTTCTTCTTCTATTTCATGAGGTTTTATTTTGTAGCCATCTACTCTAGCAAAAGAGCGATCTTTTCTATCTTTGTGATATATTATACCATTTCTATCTATTTGAACAATATCTCTTGTTCTAATATAGGATTTTCCATCTAATTCGAAGTGAGGAACAATAATATCACCATGTACTATACCTTCTGTTACAGCATCGCTAGATACAGCACATTCTCCTTCTAAAATTTCTGCATCATCTTCGAATTTTAGAGGAACTAATCTATCTTCAATGTTTGGATCGACAATAGCAATAGTTGTATTAGGAAGAGGAATTCCAATTGATTCTGGTTTGTTGTATTCATCTTGAGCGTATGTTCCACATCCACAGAATTCGCTCATTCCATATCCTTTTTCTACTTCTGCTTTTGAACCATGAGCTCTTAGCCATTTATTCACTTTCTCTTCATCCCTGGCAGTCATAGAATCTCCACCATATATTATTGTAGATAAACAGGATAAGTCTTCTTTTTCTAAATATTTGTAGTTTGGTAGAGCAGCTATCCAAGCTGGAGTTGCCATAATGATATTTGGATGATATTTTTTTAATAAATATCCAAATTCACTTATTTCAAATTCAGGAACATCTATATTAGTGGCTCCACTTACAAGATTTAATAAGTAATTGTCATAAGCACCAAAAGGAGCGAAGAATGGTAAGACATGTAAAGCTTTTTCTCCAGGATTAAAAGCAACATTTCCTTTTATTAATTGCTCTAAAGTAGAAATACCATTTTTGTTTGTTAAAATTATTGGTTTTGGTCTAGCTCCGCTTGTACCAGATGTATGACCAATATAATTTGCTTGTTCTGGATCCAGGTTTTGTGTATAGTAAGTGTGGGTGCAAATTTTAGCTAAATCTTCATATTTTACTACTCTCAATGGTGAAGTTTTAACTGCTTCTTCATATGCTTTACTTTCCTTTTTCATTGCTTTAATTTTTTCAAGTGCTGCTTGATATCCTTTTAGTTTTTTAACCTCTTTATCAGTTATTTTAGCATTTCTTAAGTTATTATAAGTGATTACATCTTGTAAGTATGATATTTTTCCTGCTAAATTCATTTCATCACTAGCACTTAAAGTGATGATTGTGTTAATCCCTAATTCTCTTAATTCTTTTTCAATTGGTTTTAACATTCCTAAATAGCATTTATCTAAAGCGATAATGTATTTAGCTTGCTCATATTTTATTAGCTCTAATACTTTTTTTGCATTTGCATTAATATCCATCGTATCAGGGCGTGGATCAATAAAGTCAGAGATAGCTCCTATTTGTGTTGCTCCTAGCCAAATCTCTCCTGATGCAGGAATGTTAGGAACTAAGTTCATAATTACTTCGCCTTTTTTAACACCAAGTTCATTTAAAACTCTAGCTGCTACATCTGCTTTAGTAAATAATTCATTGAAGCTAATTTCTTTTCCATAATATGAACTTGCTATTAAGTTTCCTCTTCCTTGATTCTTCATTTTTAAATATTCTGTTAAGTTGGTTTTAGGCTCAGGAACAGAAATTACTTCCTTATCATAAAATTGTAGCCAAGGCTTGTCTATGTGTGGGTAACCCGTTTTTATTCTATTATCATTGTTGCTCATAAAAAATACCTCCCTAAATTTCTTTTACAACTATTTTAATTATAACATAAAGTTTTTTAAAATGGTATATGATATTTGTGATAATTTTAGTGGGAATTTACTTTTTATTTTGGGTAGAAAATGTTATAATAAATATACTAAGGAGGAATGTATGAAATTAGATGGAAAAGTAGCAATTGTTACTGGTGGTGCAATGGGGATTGGTAAAGGTATTGTTAGTGTGTTTTTAAAGTATGGAGCTAGTGTAGTTATTTTAGATAATTCAGATAAGCTTAAAGATACAATATTAGAATTTAATCAAATGTATCCTGGGCATATTAATGGTTTTGTTATTGATATTCGTAAAAAAGCACTTTTAGATGCTTGTTTTAATGAGATTAAAAATACTTATGGTCATGTAGATATTATTGTGAATAATGCTGGTGTTTGTAAATTGGCTAGTTTTGAGGAAATGAGTGAGGACTTGCGTGATTTTCACTTTGATATTAATATTGTTGGTACATGGATGGTTACTCACACTTTTTTACCTCTTTTGAAAGGAAAAGGTGGTGCTATTGTTAATTTATCAAGTGTAACAGGTCCTTGTGTTGCTGATCCAGGAGAAGTGGCGTATGCTACTAGTAAAGCGGCTGTTCTAGGATTTACAAAGAGTTTAGCTGCTGAGCTTGCTAAAGATAATATACGTGTTAATGCTATAATGCCTGGATATGTTAATACGCCTATGGTAGAGGGTATGGCTAAGGAGTCTAACGGGGATAATCCTGATTCCGTTATTTTAGGAATAGCAAAAGCAATACCAATGGGTAGACTTGCTGATCCAAAGGAAATTGGGGAACTTGCAGCTTTCCTTGCTAGTAGTGAGTCTAGTTATATTACTGGTCAGGGGATTATTATTGATGGAGGTTCTACTTTACCTGAGACAATGACTATGGGAGTTTAAGAAAGGAAACAATTTATGGAACTTAGTACAGTAATTGAAGAAAGAAGAAGTGTGAGACATTATAATAATAAAAAGTTAGAAAGAAAAACTGTTGAAGACATTTTGAAATATGCGATTATGTCTCCATCTGCTAAAAATAGACAGCCTTGGTATTTTGTTGTTGTAGAAGATCAAAATAAAAAAGAGTATATTGCTGATTTATTAGAGCAAAAAAGTAGTGATGAGGTAAAAATGACTTGTAATGTCATGAGAGAATGTAGTACTTTAGTTTTAGTTTTCGCTGATATAGAAGATATGATTATGGATGTAGTATCTGTTGGAGCAAGTATCGAAAATATGATTTTACGGGCAAGGGATTTAGATGTGGCTTCTTTATGGATTGGATTTATTTTGAAAATTGAAAAAGAGTTAAAAAAAGAATTTAATTTAAATAAACGTTTAGTTTCTTGTATAGCTCTAGGGTATACTGATCATTTTCCTAGTAAAAGACCTAGAAAAACTTTATTTGAAGTAAGTGAGTGGCATTAATTTTTAACAAAGTATAAACAAAATAATAAAATATTGATATAATATAGTAACATGAAGGATATGATTTTATGAATCGATATGAAAGTACAAAAAAGGTTAGCTTTTTAGGAATTGTTGGGAATGTTTTTTTGCTTATTATTAAATTTATAGTGGCAATATTTAGTCATAGTGAAGCAATGATGGCGGATGCGATTAATTCAGCAGGAGATATTTTTTCTTCTATTATGTCTTATATTGGTAATAAAATAGCTTGTGTTCCTAGTGATGAAGATCATGATTTTGGACATGGGAAAGCTGAATATATATTTTCAATGTTTATTAGTATTTTTATGATTTTAGTGGGAGTTAAAATCTTATTTGATTCTATTATGGCTATTGTAAAGGGAGATACTTTTATTTTTTCTATTTATCTTGTTTTAGTTTGTGTTATTACGATTATAGTTAAACTACTTCTGTATTTATATGCTAGAAAAAATTATAATCATCATAATAATATTTTAGTTAAAGCAACAATGAAAGATCATAGAAATGATATGTTGCTTACTTGTGGAACTTTGTTATCAGTATTATTTGGTTATTTTGGGTTTTATTTTTTTGATGGTATAATTGGCTCTATTACATCAGTATATATAATTATTACTGGTTTAGGAATCATGATGGAGGCATATCATGTTTTGATGGATGCTTCTATTAATAAAAAGGATAAAGATATGATCATAGAATTTATTTTAAAAAATAAATCTGTTGAACAAGTTGAAGATTTTTATACGGTTCCTGTTGGTTATAAGTATGTAGCAGTATTAACTATTGATTTGGATGGAAGTTTAACTACTTTTGATTCTCATAATATAGCAGATACTTTAGAAAAAGATATTATTAAACAGTTTAAAAAAATTGATAAAGTAATTATTCATGTAAATCCAGTAAAGAAGTGATATTAAAGTATTGGGATATAATAGGATGTTAGTAGAGTTTCTTTACTCTTTTGTTTACATAAGTTTTACCAGATAAAGTCGTAAATATAAAAATTGGGGACCATTCCATCTGATAGTCATTTACAAATTATTGATGATATGTTATACAGAGATTAGACAGGCGGATGTACTTATGAAAGAAGATTATTATGAAGAAATAGAGCATTTAATTAAAAAGAATGAAATACAAAAACAAGTAAGAAGATTAGAAGAAAATAATACTTTAGTAAAAACATATTGGGAGATTGGAAAAATTCTAGTAGAAGCCCAAGGAGGTTCTTTACGTGCCAAATATGGAAATGAATTAATCAAGAAATGGTCAGAGAAACTTATGAAACTTTATGGTAAGGGATATAATTATACAAATTTATCAAGATTTAGAAAGTTTTATTTAAACTTTTCAAATCTTGCGCCAGTGGCGCAATTATCTTGGACGTCTATAGTAACCTTATTACCAATAAAAGATGAAAATAAAAGAAATTATTACATAAATTTGTGTATTAAAAATAACCTATCAAAAAGAGAATTGATTAGGGAAATAAAGTCTAATAGTTATGAAAGATTAATGAATAAACCTGATAAAATAGATATTATTGTTCCAGAAAAGTATTCTATTACAACTGAAATGAAAAATCCGATTATCATTGAAGTAAATAGAGAAATTAAATCAGAAAAAGATTTAGAATTAAGTATTCTTGCTAATTTATCATATTTTTTTAAACAATTAGGGGAAGGATTTACTTATGTTGGTCATCAATACAAAATAGTAAAGAATAATCAAAATTATTACGTAGATATCTTACTGTTTAATATAGAATTAAACTGTTATGTTTTAGTTGAACTAAAACTTAGAAGTTTAAAGAAAGAGGATAAAGCACAAATGGAATTTTATATGAAACTAGTAGATGAACAACTAAAAAAGCCATTTCACAACAAGACAATCGGAATAATCATAACAAAGGAAACTGATGAATTTATTGTTAATTTTGTTGGGAGTGAAGAGATTATTCCTTTAAGTTATGAATTAGAAATGTTATAATATATAAATGTTAATCTAATTACTTGGGCAAGATTAGTCTCCGTTTAACTTTAACGGAACTAATGATAACGTGTTCCATGTGAATTCGAATGGTTAGTTCAATAACAACGTGAATAATAAAATAATGATGTCCTGTTAGGCGCTTGACAGGGCAATATCCATTTAAACTTACTATTTGGTTAAGGCTGAATAAAAAAGTATTTGGATACAAGATTGACCAATGGTAAATCTAAATAGATAATATTGATATTTTAAATCTTGTATTTAAAATTAGAACAATATTAAAATAACCTCAATTTAAACATTGGGGTTTGTTTTTGTGACAAACTACGACAAAACATTACAAAATCAATCTCTATTCTTTATCATAACTATATTGTATAATAGATTTAACATGGAATAAATTTGCAATTAATTATAAAAATTGATAGCAAAAATTATTAAAAATAACTCAAAATATAATGTAAGTTATACAGACTTTGGATGGGGAATGTAGTTATGAGTGAACAACAATATTATGAAGAAATTGAACATTTAATAAAAAGAAATGAGATAAATAGAAAAGTCAGAAGATTAGAAGAAAACCAAACCTTAGTAACAACATATTGGGAAATAGGTAAAATTTTAGTTGAAGCTCAAGGAGGATCTTTACGCGCTAAGTATGGAAATGAATTAATTAAGAAATGGTCTAAAAAATTAACTGATGTTTATGGTAAAGGATACGATGCTACTAACTTGAGAAAATTCAGACAATTTTATTTGCTTTTTCCAAAATACGCTCCAGTGGAGCTTAATTTAACGTGGACTAATTATAAAGAACTATTACCTATAAAAGATGAAAATGAGCGTAATTACTACATTAATTTATGTACTGAAAATAATTTATCAAGACGGCAATTAATTAAGGAAATAAAATCTAACAGTTATGAAAGATTAATTGATAAACCTGATAAAATAGATATTATAGTTCCAAAGAAATATTCTATTACGACAAATATGAAAAATCCAATCATTATTGAAGTAAGCCAAGAAATTAAAACAGAAAAAGATTTAGAGTTAAGTATACTTGCTAATTTAGATTTTTTCTTTAAACAGTTAGGCAAGGGTTTTACTTATGTAGCTCATCAATATAAAATAGTAGAAAATAATTCCAATTATTACATAGATATTTTACTGTTTAATATAAAGCTAAATTGTTATGTAGTGGTTGAGTTAAAGCTTAGAAGTTTAAGAAAAGAAGATAGATCACAAATAGAATTTTATATGGGTTTAGTAGATAAACATTTAAAAGAAGTGCATCATAACAAGACAATTGGTGTTATTATAACTAAAGAAAGTAATAAATTTATTGTAAACTTTGTTAAAAGTGAAGAGATCATTCCTTTAAGTTATGAATTAGAAATGGTATAATATATAAATGTTAATCTAATTACTTGGGCAAGATTAGTCTCCGTTTAACTTTAACGGAACTAATGATAACGTGTTCCATGTGAATTCGAATGGTTAGTTCAATAACAACGTGAATAATAAAATAATGATGTCCTGTTAGGCGCTTGACAGGGCAATATCCATTTAAACTTACTATTTGGTTAAGGCTGAATAAAAAAGTATTTGGATACAAGATTAACCAATGGGATATTGATATTTTAAATCTTGTATCTAAAATTAGAACAATATTAAACCCCAAGTTACTTTGAGTATTTGGGGTTTATTTCAGATAAAAAATAGTATTAGTTAATTGCAGTTATAATCACTTAGATTTTCTTCTCTGAATTCATCTATGGTAATATTGTTATTCGCATAAAAAGAATCATCATCAAAATCTTCACCGAAAGTTTCTCTTAAAGCATCTAAATCTATAGTCTGAAAATCTACTGACATAATGTATTTAACACTAGAGTCACTTTCTTTTTCATAACTAACATTTAATCCATTAACTTCATTTAAAGATGTTGCAAATAATTGACCAAAAGATACTGTCATATCTACTAAGTCTGTATCCATTTCTTCAATAGCTGTTGCTTCAACATTAGTAACTATATTGTCTTTATATGTTACTATCATTGTTTCTTCTGTTGCATATCCCTCTTCATTTGTTTCTGTCTTAGTGCATGTTAATGTTCCAGAATTATCATTACCACATCCAGTAAGTCCAAAAATAAATAATGCAATTAAACCTATACTCAAAAACTTTTTCAACTCTAACTCACACCTCCTTTACCTATTTTTTATTATACAATATTAGAGTTATAAATCCAATAAGAAATAACTTTTATATGTAAAATATCAAAAATATAGTATAATACTAGTGGTTAGTCTAGGAAAATAAGAGGTTGTCTCCATCTTATTTTCATGCTACGAACAGTCGTGCTAAATGGCAATCTTAACACAGGTACTTAAAACTTGATTAAAGTTAAGTTAGAAAGCATTAGGATACAAGGCTGACCAATGGGAAACCTAAATAGATAATGTTGATATTTTAAATTCTTGTATTTAAAATTAGAACAATATTAAAATAACCTCAATGTAAATATTGGGGTTATTGCATTTATATAGAATATAAAATTGCTTATCAAAAATTTTAAAAAGTATCTGAAAAATTGTATTGATATTTCTTTTTTATAATTGCTTTTTCAATTCTCTTTATTTATTGGTTCAAATAAGTCTCTAATGTCAATATTAAGAGCATCAGCAATTCTACCTAATATTATTATTGTAAAGCCGCGTTGCATTTTTTTGCTCTCTATTTTAGCAAGGTAATTCATAGTTATTCCTATTTTGTCAGCTAATTGTTGTTGTGTTAATCCAGCTTTTTCTCTTTGCTTTTTAATATTATATCTTATTATATTAAAGTAGTAATTATCGTTATGCAATTGTATCACCATCCTGTTTATTATTATGGACCATTTGTCCATTGAAATATATGGACACATAGTCCAATATGTGATATAATTTGATAAAGGGTAGTGATGAAATTGAAAAATAATGAATTAGAATTTGAAACAATAAAATCTAATAAGAATAGATTATATCTTTTATGTGGTATTGTCTGTGTAGTAGCACTTCTTATTACAATAATAGTTAGTAATACATTAGCAAAATATAGAGTAACAGATAGTGTACCAATAATAAATAGTGAGATAAATTATAAAGTACCCGATTTAAATATGGTATCATTATATGTAGCAAATGAAGATGGAACCTATGTTGAAGAAGATACTATACCAACAAGTGGATATTCATTAAATACTGAACATAGTCATTGTGGAATATCTAATAATGGAGAGATAATAAAAGATGATACAGTAAGTATAGTATATGAAAATGGACAAGTTAATGTATTAGGAATAACTAAAAAAGGTACTAAATGTTATTTGTATTTTGATGAAGAGTTATCAGCAGCAGATACAATACTAACAGGAAAAGATATTCAAATAAGAAGTGATTTTAGTACACCAGTTACAGATACAACAACAGGAGTTATATATGAAACAACGGATTGGAAAGGAACAAGTTATTACTTTGCAGGAGCACCAACAGATAATTGGCTATATTTTGGAGGATTCTATTGGAGAATAGTAAGAATCAATGGAGATGGTAGTATAAGATTAATTTATAATGGATCAAGTACAACAGCAACAGGTACAGGTACACTAATAGATACATCAGAACAATTTAATAGTAGTTATAATCAAAGTGAGTATGTTGGCCTTAAATATACAATAGGACAGCAACATGGACAAACAACGGATAGTCCAATACTCAACACACTACAGTCATGGTATACAAGTAGTAATCTAGATGATTATGCAGATTATATCGATACTAGCGTAGGATTCTGTAGTGATCGAAACATGGCAGGTGGATCATCATGGAGTAGTACAGGATCTTACCATGAATATGCAGCATATGGAAGATTAATTACAAATAAAAATCCAAGTTTGTCATGTACAACTAGTGATATCATCGCAGAACCAGTAGGACTCATCACAGCCGATGAAGTAGCGTATGCAGGAGGAGCATATGCTCAAAGTAATAGTAGTTATTACCTATATAATGATCAACATTATTGGACAATGTCTCCATATCGCTTTAACGGCAGTATTACTCACGTGTTCGCTGTGTATTCGACTGGCGACCTTGACTATAACAACGTGCCTAATACGATTGGTGTGCGCCCAGTAATTAATCTGAAGGCTGATACTAAATTTACAGGAAGTGGAACCATAGATTCTCCTTTCGAGGTTGTTGGAGCTTAGGCTCTTTTTTCTTTTTTATAAAAATCTTTCATTTATTAAAGACAAATTTAGAATAATATGTTAAAATATTTTTAGTTATCTAATAATTTATAAAGAGGTGTAGCATAAATGGCAAAGGTAATATCATTAGTTAATCAAAAAGGTGGAGTTGGTAAAACTACCACTAGCATCAATCTCGCTGCTGCTTTGGGCGTAGAGGGTAAAAAGACTCTTTTAATCGATTTAGATCCCCAAAGAAATGCTACGACTGGACTAGGACTTTCCAATGGTGATTATGAGCATGATGTTTATGAAGTTATGGCCGGAGTTTGCAGTATCAAGAGTGCTATAAAAAAAACTAAATTTAAGAATTTAAGCATTCTTCCTTCTACTATCAATTTAGCTGGTGTAGATGTGGAGTTTGTTAAAAAAATGCTCGAAGATCCTGAGTTTAGGCAAAATGAACAACTAAGACGTAATATTGAGGAAATTAAAGATAGCTATGATTATATCATTATAGATTGTCAACCTGCTTTGGGGCTTGCCACAATGAATGCACTTGTAGCGAGTGATTCGGTAATTATTCCTGTTCAATGTGAATTTTTTGCTCTTGAAGGAATTACACAACTTCTTAATTCCATTATTATGGTTCAATCAAGTATGAATCCAACTCTTCGTATTGAAGGAGTACTTTTAACTATGCTTGATGGTAGAACTATTATTGGTTTAGAAGTTATTGAAGAAGTACGTAAATACTTTAAAGATAAAGTATTTAATACTATTATTCCAAGACTCGTTCGTTTAGTAGAAGCTCCAAGTCATGGTAAACCAATCAATGAATATGATCCAAAAAGTAAAGCGACAATGGCTTATGCCAATTTAGCAAAGGAAGTGATCAGTCGTGACCGAAACTAGAAAAAAAGCTTTAGGAAAGGGATTAGAACAATTATTTTCTAATGAAGTTATTAATTTTGATAATTTTGAAAAAGAAATTGTTGATGAAGGGAAAAGTAATGGGGGAATCATCGAAATTCCACTTGATGAGATAAGAAGTAATCCTTATCAACCACGTGTTATATTTGATAGTGAAGCTTTAGAAGAACTTGCTGGTTCTATTAAAGAACATGGAATTATTCAACCTATTATTGTTAAAAAAGGAATAAAAGGTTATGAGTTAGTAGCAGGAGAAAGACGTACTAGGGCAGCTCGTCTTGCTGGACTTAAAACTATTCCTGCTATCATTAAAGAGTTTAATGATGTAGAAATGATGGAGATTGCTCTTATTGAAAATATTGAAAGAGAAAATTTAAATCCCATTGAAGAAGCAAAAGCTTATGAAAATATTTTAAAGATTAATAATATTACTCAAGAAGAATTAGCTCATAAATTTTCTCGTAGTAGAAGTTATATTACAAATATGTTAGGACTTCTTACTTTGCCTGATATGGTAATTAAATTAGTAGAATCTAAAGAGTTATCGATGGGGCATGCTAGAGCACTTAGTAAGTTAGAGGATCCTAAAAAAATAGAGGAATTAGCTTTAAAGATTGTTCGTGATGACTTAAGTGTTCGTGATACTGAAAAACTTATTCAATCTTTAAATTTACCTAAAAAACATACTATGAGTAGAAGTAGTAATTACGATATTCGTTATAGTATTTATGAGAATTTATGTAGAGAAAAACTTGGTGTTAAAGTTAAAATAAATAATAAAAAAATAGAGATTCCTTATAAAGATGATGAAGAACTTACAAGAATACTTGAAGAACTAAATATTAATATTGAAGGAGAGTAGAATGGAATTTTTTGAAAAAGTAATTGATGTTATTATGACTAAGCAAATTCTGGGAACAGCAATAGTTATTCTTGTTACTTTTATTTTAATTTCTTTATTTAATAAAGGAATTGAAAAAATTATGATTAAGGGTAAGACTCCTTTTGAAGTAAAAAGAAGAAAAACTATAGTTAAGTTGTTCCAAAGTATATTTAAATATGTTTTATTTGTTATAGCACTTTTAATAATTTTAGATTTTTATGGTGTGGATACTAAGAGTTTGATTGCTAGTTTGGGGGTAGCAGGAGTTGTTTTAGGTTTAGCTCTTCAAGATACAGTTAAAGATTTTATCAGTGGAATTATGCTTATTATGGAAAATTATTTGGCTGTTGGTGATACTGTTACCTATAATAATTTTACTGGTGAAGTTATTGAGCTTGGACTTAGAACTACTAAAATTAAAGGTTTTGATGGTGAAGTAATGATTATTGCTAATCGTAATATTGATACTATTATCAATGCTTCTCAAAAGAAAGCTAATCTTTATTTAGATATTCCAACTGCTTATGAAGAGAAGATAGAAAAAGTTGAAAAAGTCTTAAGGGATGTTGTAAATCAAGCATTAGAAGATAAAGTAGCTCTTCCTGATTCGGCTTATTTAGGAGTGAATGGGTTTGATTCATCTGCTGTTAATTATCTTATTTATATTGTATGTAAACAAGATGATCGCTATAAAGTAAAACGGGAAATTCTTAAAAGAGTTAAAGAAGCTTATGATAAAAATAAAATAAAAATTCCATATGAACAAGTTGAGGTGCATCATGGACAAGACATTTAAATTAAATGATATAGTTGTAATGAAAAAAAATCATGCTTGTGGTGAAAATAAATGGAAAATTATTCGAGTAGGTGTTGATGTGAAAATTAGGTGTCTTTCTTGCGGCAGAGAAGTAATGCTTGATCGTATAGAATTTACAAGAAAATTAAAAAAAGTTTTGGGTGAAGAAAATGAAGAAAAGAAATATTAAAGAAAGAATAACTTTAGATCCAATAATGACTCTTTTGATATTAATTGTACTTACTATTGTTGTTAGTGGTTTTTTATCTTTACTTGGGATTCAAGTTGCTTATAATTCTATAACAGATAGTATTACTTTTAATTATACACAGAGTTTAGTATCTGTTGAGTCACTCTTTAGTTTAAGTGGCCTTAAATATATATTTACGACTACGGTATCTAATTTTGTTTCTTTTAAACCATTATCTAGTTTAATTATTATTTTAATTGGTATTGGTGTAATGGAAAAAAGTGGATTTTTAAAAACACTTGTTACTCTTATGACTAAGAAAGCTAAGAAAAAAACCGTTACTTTTGTTTTAGTTCTTATTTGTGTACTTTCTAGTATAATGGGAGATTTACCTTTTGTTGTTTTGATCCCTCTTAGTGCTTTAATTTTTATTTATGGTCATAGGAATCCTTATATTGGTATTATTGCTAGTTTTGCAGCATTGTCGGCTGGTTCAGGTATAAGTTTATTTTTTACTAGTACAGATTCAGCACTTATGGATTATACATTACTTGGTGCTCATGCATTAAATCAGTCTTATACGCTTGGGACTACTGCTTTTTGTTTCATTATGTTTGTAGCAGTTATACTAGTAACGTTTGCTATTACCTTTATTACTGAAAATATTATTGCTCCTAAACTTCCAAAGTATGAATTTCCTGAGGAAGAAATGGAAGAAGAGTTTACTATTACAAAAAGACAACTTAGAGGTCTAATTATTGCGGGATTTGCAGGATTACTTTATTTATTATTCTTTATATACTGTATTATTCCAGGGCTTCCTTTATCAGGGGCACTCTTAGATTATTCTCAAGAGTTTTATATAGATAAGTTATTTAGTGTTGATTCCTTCTTCAGTACAGGTTTTGTCTTTGTTGTTACAATGTTCTTTGTTATTTTAGGTTTCTTCTATGGTGTTGGAGCTAAAACTATTAGAAATAATAAAGATTTATGTGATGATTTAGGACATAGTTTAGATGGAGTAGGAAAAACATTAGTGCTTATTTTCTTTGCTTCAACTTTTATTAGTATCTTCAAAAGTACAAATATTGGAGAAGTAATTACAGCCGCACTTGCTAACATATTAACTATTGATGGTTTGGGAGCTTTCCCTTTAATTATCATTTTATTTGTTATTAGTGTTATTGCAACTTTATTTTTGCCAGGTTCAACATTTAAATGGGCTATTATGGCTGGTATAGCAGTTCCTGCTTTTTATAATATTGGGTTGTCTCCTGAATTTGCTCAAGTAATATTTAGATTTGGTGAGAGTGTTACGATGGGACTTACTCCACTTGCTACTTATTATGTTATTTATCTTGCTTATTTAGAGAAATATAATCAGGATAAAAAACCAATTAACTTGTTTAAAACGTTACGTTTTCAAGTTCCTTATAGTGTAGCAGTAGCAGTAATATTGTTAGGATTAGTAATTGTTTGGTATATTATAGGGCTTCCTTTAGGAATTGGAGGATCTGCTACGATTTAACATCAGTTTATCTGGTGTTTTTTTGACTTTTATAGTTTTTAATGATATAATTTTTTCTGTTCAAAGAGGGATATTATATGAATAAGAATTTACAAATTTATGCTGGAGCTAGTATTTTAGCAGGTGCAGTGGTTGTAGGTGGTGTTGCTTTAAATTCAAATTTACCTAAAAATGAATTAAAGGAAAGTATGCCTATGGAAACAATAGCTGTTAATTTTGATGTAGCTGTTATACCCGTTAAAACAGAACTTGAAGATGGTCAAATTGGATATGTTATTCCAGAAGGTTTCTCTCTTTATCAAGTTGATAAAAATATTGCTAGTCCAGAGAAACTTAATATTACAATTAGAGATAAATATACTGTTTATAGTTATAGTCCTAGTGAATATATGGATTGTAGTTTGGATGGATATATTGGTGTTAAAAGCGAATATATGAATTCTTTAAGAGAGTTAGATTATATTAAAACAGAAATATCTTTAGGTAATCCAGAATATACCACTGATTTAATTAAGCTTGATCACCATGATGTTATTATTAATCCTTATTTCTTAGCAGAAGGTTATGAATTATATGATTTAACAGATATTTATGAGAATATTGTTTTCCCTTATGTTAGAGAAGAAGAGGGAACTGTTTATGGATTAACCGATGAAGAGGCTTCTTTTTTGATTGGTGTTAGTAATTCTGCTTATCAAACTATACAACAATTAGATCCTTTAAAAGAGGAGATTGAGAATATTTATTATCAAGGATATGAAAAGACAAGTAGTAGAAGTTAATGGAATTCTTTGTGAAGTTGTTGCTACTTATTTTGATGAAGTAACAAAGAAAAAGATTACTAGTGAAGAAGATAAAAAGATAGTTTCAGATATATTTAGAGAGGTTTTAAATACCATTTAGGTGGTATTTTTTCTTTACAACTTTAAAAAATTTGTTATAATAAGGATAAGCAGCAGATGTTTCATAGAAATGAAGTAATAGCGAGTCGTTATTATTGTGAAAATAGGATATTCATTTACTTAAAGTTGTTTCAATGTAACTAACCATAATTTCATTATGTATGGTACATTTACACAATTTAAGATAATTTTTCAGTGCTGCTTATTGGTGATATTTTATGTGGGAAAATTTAGATAAAGAAAAGAAAAAGGAATTTATTCTTTCTCTTGATTTGGTTTCTGGGAATATGAGTGATGAAGCTAAATTAAAGTTACTCTATACTATAAGTAATCATCCTGAGGCATATTATGAGAAAAAATATATTTCTAAAAAAGATGGGACTAAGAGAAAGCTTCTTGTTCCTAAGCCTATTCTTAAAAGTATTCAAAGAAATATTTTAAATCATGTTTTAATGGGACTTTCGGTTAGTCCATATGCGACTGCTTACGTTCCTCATAAAAGTTTAAAGGATAATGCTTGTGTTCATGTAGGAAAGAAAGTAATCTTGAAGCTTGATATTAAAGATTTTTTTACTCATATAGACTTTGAACTTCTTTATCGTGTTTTACCTAATTCTATTCTTCCACCATCTGTTAAAGTCTTGTTATTAAATCCTAATCAGGAAGAATTTCAGGAATATAAAAAATATTTAAATAGAGAAGAGGTAAGTGTATGAGTTTAAAAGCAGGTATAGTTGGACTTCCTAATGTCGGTAAGTCTACTTTATTTAATGCGATAACTAAGAAAAATATTTTGGCAGCAAATTATCCTTTTGCAACAATTGATCCTAATGTGGGTATGGTTACTGTTCCAGATGAAAGGCTTGCCTTTTTGGAAGAATTGTATCTTCCTAAAAGCACAGTTCCAACTACATTTGAGTTTACTGATATTGCTGGATTAGTGAAGGGTGCTTCTAAGGGTGAAGGACTTGGCAATAAGTTTTTAAGTCATATAAGAGAAGTAGATGCTATCGTTGAAGTTGTTAGATGCTTTGATGATGCGAATATCACTCATGTTGAGGGGAAGACTGATCCAATTCGTGATATTGAAATTATTAATGTGGAACTTATTTTAGCTGATTTAGAAATTATAGAAAATCGGCTTAATAAAATTATGAAAAAAGCTGAAACCACAAAGGATAAAGAAGCTGTTGCGGAAGTAGCAGTACTTACAAAAGCAAAAGAAAATTTGGAGAAAAATATTCCTCTTAGATTAGTTGATTTTACTGAAGAGGAGAAACTACTCATGAAAAACTTTAGTTTTATCACATTAAAACCACTTATTTATGTTGCTAATGTTTTGGAAGATGATGTTGTTTTAGGGGAAAATCATTATACCAAATTGGTGAGTGAATATGCAGAAAAAGAAAATGCTGGTGTAATTGTCATGTGTTGTAAGATGGAATCAGAATTATCTGAGTTAAATGATGATGATAAGAAAATATTTTTACAAGAGCTTGGCATTAATAGTAGTGGACTTGATCGATTAATATTTGCTACTTATTCACTTTTAGGTTTAGAAACTTTCTTTACAGCTGGAGCTGATGAGTGTAGGGCATGGACTTTTAAAAAAGGAATGAATGCTAAGTCTTGCGCAGGTTTAATTCATAGCGATATTGAAAGAGGATTTATTAAGGCTGAAGTTATGAGTTTTGATGATTTATATGAATATAGAAGTGAGTTAAAGGTAAAAGAGGCAGGTAAACTTCGACTAGAAGGAAAAGACTATTTGATGCAAGATGGAGATATTGTTTATTTTAGATTTAATGTTTAATAAATTCTTTTAGTTAATCATATATGTTAGTATGATGCTAAAAGAATTTTTTGTTGATGAAAATATTACTATTCCTTTTAAATTATTTGGCAAAACTCATTGGTTTTTGATGATTATGGTTTTAGCTGGGTTAATTTTGATTTATGTAAGTAGAGAGAGAATTAACCAACTTTCTTTAATAACTAAAAGAAGGATTGTTGTGGGTTTTTCTCTTTTGTTACTTGCTAATATGATTATTTTATATATATCTAGTTTTTATTATCATTCTTTTGATTATAAAACAATGTTGCCTTTACATCTTTGTTATTTATCTAATTATTTTTATATTTTTGTTATTTTATTTAAGAAAAAAAGTTTATATCCCTATTTATACTTTTTGGCTTTTTTAGGACCAATTCCTGCGATTATTTTTTTTGATGTTCCAAGTTGTTGGGAATCATTTAATTTTTATCTTTATATTATTAGTCATCATTTGTTAGTAATTATGGGGTTATTCACATTTTATTTATATCCTAAAAAAATGGAAGTTAAACATGTGATTAGGCTTGTTATTGTTTTAAATATTTTATATGTTTTTATGAAAATATTTAATTTTTATTTTGATACAAATTATTTTTTTACTGGGGTTATACCACCTTTTATTATAAAGTTACTTCCATTTTTACAGTATTTTCCTGTTTTTGTTATTTTAGAGGGAATGGAAATACTAATTATGGGAGTTCTTTATTCTTTTTTTAAAAAACAAGTATAGTTTACTAAAATAATAGAGTATGATATAATATAAATTGAGGAGGATGAAATGAATCAATTATTATCTAAAACATTTTTATGGATGTTTGCAGGATTGCTTGTTACTTTTTTAACAGGTTATATTGTTTCTATTAATGAAAATATGGTGTTATCTATTTTTGGAGGACCTATATTTTGGTTAGTAATTATTTTGGAGTTTGCTTTAGTTATTTATTTTTCAGCTAGAGTACATAAGATGAAGCCTATAACTGCTAAAATATGTTTTTTACTTTATTCATTTGTTAGCGGTCTAACATTCTCAAGTGTATTTATTGGTTTTGAAATTGGTAGTGTAATGTATGTATTCTTAATTGCTGCAGTTACATTTGCTATATTTGGAGCGATAGGATATTTTGTTAATGTAGATTTGAATAGAATTGGGACATATTTAATTATGGCATTATTTGCTATTATCATTTGTTGTTTTGTTAATTTATTTTTAGCTAATTCAACTTTTGATTTAATTATTTCTATTATTGCTTTACTTATCTTTTTTGGATTTACTGCTTATGATATTCAGAAAGTGAAAATACTTGGTAATAGTGGTATTGATCATGATGTAGTAGCGATAACTGGTGCTTTTCAGTTGTATTTAGATTTTATTAATATATTCTTACATTTGTTGTCTATAATAGGGAATTCTAAAGATTAGAGTTCCTTTTTTTTATCAAAAAAAAGAATAATTACTTATTCCATTTTCTTGTATGTTCTACTTTTTCCCATTTAACTTCTTTTTTTAATATTGCTTTTAGTGCACATGGTACATAAGTTGAGAAAAATATAGGACTAAATAAAATTGTTTTGATTTGCATAGACTCTGACATATTTATCTTGTCTTTGTCTTTTAAAATAATGTAAGCAGTCATAAATGCAAATAGGATATAAGCTAACATGATGATTAAGATTATTTTTGTAAAACATATTTTGGTTATAGGGTTTGTTAAATCATGTATTTTAAATAGCATGATAATTTGATTTAATACGTATAATATAGCACCAATAATCATGATAATATATGGTTTCATACCACTAATTTCACTGATTAAAGAACCAAAGTTGGGATTATTATTTAAAAGTTTGCGAAATTTAGGAATGTATTTTTTTCTAGTAGAAAAATATCCTTTTATCCATCTGGTCCTTTGATTAATTGTATTTTTATATTTTATTGGTTGTTCATCATAAAAGATGGCATTTTTGTTATATACACTGGTTATATTATGCTCTATTGAATATAGTGTTAGTTCATAATCTTCGGTTAGGGAATGGAAGGGGAAAGAGCCCCACTTTTTTATTAATTCTCCTTTTATAAATAAGCCTGTTCCAGATAAAGTTACATTCCTTGATTGTTTAGATTTGGTTTCATTACCATTGGAATTTAGAAAAGCAAAGGTTATTCCTGAACAAGCGGATATTAAAGAGTCATTACCATTTTTTAAGTTTCTATATCCTGTTGCAATATCGTATCCTTCTTTATAGGATTTTTCCATTTCTTTTAAATAATTTTTGTCTAAGACATTGTCAGCATCAAAAATAAAATAGGCATCATAATATATGTTTTTTTCTTTTAAATCTTTAATGCATTCATCGAGGGCATAGCCTTTTCTTTTTAAATCTAGTCTTTTTCTGATAAATATTGTTGCTCCATATTTACTAGCTATTTTTACTGTAGGATCAATTTCATTTTCTACAATAATATAAACGTCTTTCATGTTTACTTTTTTGGTTTGATTTTTAATGCTAATTAATAAATCTTCAATTACTTTGGATTCATCTCTAGCAGGAATTAAAATGCAAAAGTTCATTAATTCATTTCTTTTTTCTTTGGGAAAATTGTGGTTTAATCTTGATAAAAAGGAAGTGGTAAATAATATTAAAAGTCCTATTATAATTAAAATAATACCAATTGTTTCTAAAATCATTTTGCACCTACTTTACAAATTTCATATTTGTATATATTGTTTTTAAGAATTCATCTGGATATATTTTATCATATATTTCGCCAATAATGGTAAATGGTTCATATCCTTTATTTCTTAAGACGGATCTACCTAAGGCAGTCCAAGAAATAATCATATTTAGTGTCATAAAGATGACTAGTATGGTTACTAAAGGTTTGCCAATTTTATAGGGGATTCTTTCAATCCATTTGGATAGGATAGGGTAAATAAAATGAATTAAAATCATTGTTGCAAATCCCCAGAAAATCATATACAATACTGTAGTTCTTCCCATGATATTTAGGGGACGACCTGTATAGTCCCAAGATGCAACTCCGAGCACTAGTTCCATTAACAAACTAATAATATATTCGATTGCTCCTCCTAGTATTGCTCCATATAAAAATGTTTTTGCTGGATGCCTTTTCTTTCTTCCAAGTAACCATATTAAAAATACAATGGCTGCTCCATAAAGTGGATTGAAAGGCCCATATATTACACCTTTACGACAAGGCCAAAACCATTCTCCTCTTAAATAAATGTTTTTTACAAAGCCAATAATCTCTTCATAAATTACTCCTAGAAAACTTCCGAGTACAAAAATAATAAATAATTTGGAAAAACACATTCCTTTTGCAAATACTCTGTTATCACTTTTTAACCAATTTTTAAACTTCTTTATCATACTTATCACAACTACTAATATTATATCAAGATTTTTCTCTTAAGGGAAGTATTTTGCCTAATCTAACAAAATTGTAATAAAATGTAGGCTTAGCCTCTTGACAAAATAGGTTAAAAGCTTTAAGATAATTAACTATCAAATCAGGGAGGTTTTGAAATGAGAAAAATATTATTAGTAGTATTATGTGTTCTTACTATGGTGGTGCCTATAAATGTTAATGCTGCAGTTGATTTTAATGGATATTATTGTAGTAGTAAACATGATTTGGGCGATGGAACATTTTATATGACTTGTTATATTGTGGTAACTAGTGATGAGGAAATTAATCAAGTTGATGGTAGTTTAATTCTTACTAATGTAAATTTGGAGAGTATTAAAACTTATGATGATTGGACAAGTAATAATGGACTTTCTACGGAAGTAAGTTTTACTGCTGATACAGGACATTCTGGTACATTTACTATCGCTGAGTTAGTTTATACTGGCAATATGAGCGATACTGAATGTGAAGCTAGTTTTATGCCTAATGGTGCTAGTTATGAAGAACCACAGAATTATGTTTGTATGATTTTAGATGGAATTTATTATGGAGAAAATGGTACTGAAGTTACTGAAGAAGAGTATTATGAACAATGCTGTAATTATACTTGTACAGTAATAGATAATAAGTATTATTTTGATTCTAATGGTAATTCAGTGACTTATGAAGAATTTGTTGAAGATTGTTCTAATACAGATATAGTGGTTGATCCTGATGAACCTATAGATAATCCTCAAACTGGTTTTAATTATGGGTATATTATGATCCCTATTGGCATAATATCTATTGTAGCAATACTTAAATTTGCTAAGAAAAACACAAAAATTTATAAAATATAGTTGAAATTTTCAGATAATATGATATAATTTATATTATCTGATATAAATGCAGGTGTAGTTTAATGGTAGAGCTTCAGCCTTCCAAGCTGATAACGTGGGTTCGATTCCCATCACCTGCTCCAGTGACGTTTCTGTTCGAACTTTTACAGTTTGAACTTAACATATAATCAA
>ERZ1643251.771-NODE-771-length-41535-cov-12.693877_pt1 | contig 41535 bp, 31 predicted proteins | sample MGYA00579261_ERZ1643251 | MGnify/ENA primary metagenome ERZ1643251 (study PRJEB29033, sample SAMEA4952267) | chicken gut metagenome | biome: Broiler Chicken; feature: Gastrointestinal Tract; material: Caecum | place: Ireland | collected 2018 | study: Broiler... | reverse complement strand
TCTGCCGCCCGTGACGCACTTATTCGCGGTACGTTCTCGTGTGCATTGCCGCGGGGATACGCCTGCCGTTCACATTCGCACGGGAGGCAAACGCCTCCTCATACTCCCTGTCATGGCGCGGCGTACAGCGAAAGTAAGTATCCCTGCTGACGAGATAACTTCCCTCCGCATCGCTGTGAAGTTCAATGACCTGCCGCACGATATAGTCGCGCGTACGGTACACATTGCTCGCTCCCCGCAAAAATTCCGCGATTTCGTTCATACTCCCCCCCTCATACCTTTGCCTGCAAAAATTGCAGTAGCCTCTTGTTCTGGCGCTGGATGTAGTCCTGCGTGTAACTTCTCTCCTCGGAAAACGCCTCCTGCGTGCTGTTCCGCACATACAGCCCGACGTAGAGATCGTAGAGCTGCGGCGATGCGGAGCGCATGACTTCGTTATACCTTGCGGCGAGCCCGACGACCTCATGCGCGCCGGTCACATACCCCGCGCTGTCGAAGAACGGTTTCCGCGCATAGTAATAGCGGATGGCTCTCAAATCCGACCTAATCTTTCCCAATGCCTGCATACTTCTCTCCTTTCAAGGGCTCTTTTTGTTGTCCCTTCACCTATCAGAGAAAAAGCGGCTGTTTCTTGCCCACTTTTTCAGAAAAATTTTAATCTTTTTCTAAAAATTTTTTCAGGCGAGCATAGATCCGCGAAATACGCCGAGAAATCACCGATTCAATAACCCCTTCCTCCCGTGAAATCTCCGCCTGTGACATACGAAGCACATACAGCTTATACAGCGTCGCACGCTGCAACGGCGTAAGATGCTCCACCGCTTTGCTCAACTTTTCCAAACGATCCTGCCGTGCCTTGTCGTCCTCTTCGCGCGACAATCGCTCCTCAATGCCTTCATCTCCGTCCGCAAATTCATGTCCTGCGTCTGCGACAGCGCCCAATGAAATCGTGTGATACCTCTCCTTGGCATCCCCGCGCCATTCTTCACGCAGGCTCTCGCGATATGCCTGTGCCACTTCGTCCGCCACCTCCACGATGATTTTCCTTCCGTCTGTGTCTTTGATGTAAATGTGTTTCATGGTAAAATTCCTCCGATGCGATTTGAAAAAACGCAATCGGACGAATTTCGCCGTAATATGAAAAAAGCCCGACTGCGGTCGGACCAAACCGAACGCAATCAGGCTTTAAGTATTCAAAAAAAGCAGCCCGTAAAGAATACAACCCGTTTGAGTTTGATCCTTTATGGACTGCTTCGTTTATATATTAAGATTTATATGTCCCCTTTCATGAAAGAAACCTGCCGATGGCTTCTTTGACCCGCGCTTTGAAGCGGTCGATAAAGCCCGAGACGTATGCGGAAATTTCGACCGCCCCGTCCATCAGAGGCGTCAAATCCATCGCGTAATTCAAGGCGGAACAGGTGTCGCAGGCGTGGCTTGCGGAGAACGTGGCGTTTGCGAGCCGCCTGCCCTCCGCCGCCAAATCGTACCGCTTGCCGCCCGCGATCTGACTGTCAAACACTGCAGAAAGCGCGCGCATCAGGTTGGGATGCGCCCCACAGTCGAGATACACCTTTTCGTCGTCGTTCATCCAATCCAAGTCGCGCCACACTTCGCAGCCGTACACCTTTTCGGGGCGCTCCTCGGGCTTGAGCATGCGCAACGCCGCAATGACTTTAAGTGCCGTCGCAACGTGCGTCTCGTGCTTATCTGCAAGGTTATGCGTATAGAGATACTTCGGTCTTGCCCTTCGGATAAGGTCCGCAAGCTCTTCGACGATCTTGGGATTGCCAGCGTCCTTGACTTCCTTGGAAGGGTGCGAAAGCATCACCAAAAAGCCGTACTCCCCGATCGCCGCCGCCTTTTTCTGCTCGACGACGCGTACCGCCTTCATCTGCTCGTCCGTATAGTCGGCGTATAAGCCGCTTCTCGGGCTCCCCGCGCCGTCCGTCACCACGATGGCGCCGAACCACTTGTCTTTGCTGCCGAAACATTCCGCGATGGGCGCGTACGCCATGAATTCGATGTCGTCCTGATGCGCAGAAATGGCAAGGTGTGTTGTGCGGGAAATTGCCGCTTGTTCCTGCGTTCCGTCCGGAATATATGTGATCATTTTATCTCCTTTGCGAGCATTGCCGCTCCCACCAGCCCCGCGTCGTTGCCGAGGCTCGCCGCTCTGATTGTTACGGGCGCATATCTGCCATGCCCGAGAATTTTTGTGTCCACCATCTTCTGCAAGGGTAGCGTGAGTGCTTCCCCTTCCGCGGAAATTCCTCCGCCGATGAGCACCGCCTGCGGGCGGAACACATTGACGATATTCGCGATCCCTTCCGCCAAATAGTTCAGATAACGTTCCACGACCGCTTTTGCCGTTTCGTCGCCCCGCCGCATTCCGTCAAACGCCGTTCTGCCGTCCGCATTGTCGGCGTTCCCTCTGCAAAGTTCCCACATGGTGCTTTCGGGATGGCAGACCATCGCATCCCTCGTCTGCCGCACAAGCGCGCTTGCCGAGGCGTACGCTTCGAAACAGCCCCTTCTCCCGCAGGTGCAAGGCTCGCCGTCCATGCGGATGACCTCATGCCCAAGCTCCGCGCCCGCGCCCAGCTCGCCCGTGAACAGTTTCCCACGGAAGATGATGCCGCTCCCCACACCCGTGCCGAGCGTGATGAGGACAATGCTCCGATATTCCTTTCCCGCGCCGCAGGCATACTCCCCGTACGCCGCCGCGTTCGCATCGTTACAAAGCGCGACAGGTCGGCCGAGTCGTTCGCCCAAGTCCTGCGCAAGCGGCTTGTTCTCCCAGCCGAGATTTCCGCCCGTGACGACCATGCCGTGTTCGCCGTCGATGACTCCCGGGCAGCCGATGCCCACGCTCTCCGGCATCCCCATGTCTGCGATCATCCCCTTGACAACTTCCGCGATCGCGGACACGGTAGCCCCGTAATCGCAGCCCGCGGGCGTGGGGATCTTATCTTTTTTGAGGATATTCCCGCTCTCGTCGACCGCGCCGAACTTTACGAACGTGCCGCCCAGATCGATGCCGATACGATAGCTCATAGTTTCCCTCTCATATTTTTAAATCAACCATGCAATTGTACTCTATTGCTTTGACTTGTCAAAATACTCATTTTTGATCTTCTGAACTTGTTTCGACGACAAATCCACGTGCAGTCAGCCAGTCAAGCGCAAGTTCAACCCACTTCCCGATATAAGAAAGCCTCTTATCTACTTCCGTTTGATTATTTGTCTCTGTATTGCAAAGGCTTAATCCATGTCCTCCCTTTTCAAAGATGTGCAAAGAAAAAGGAATTTGTTCTTTCCGATATGCCTCGGCAAGCCGCAACGAATTTTCCATTGGAACACATATATCCTCAAAGGTATGCCAAATAAAAGCAGGAGCGCTATACTGCCCGACAACCTTTTCCAAGGACAATTCATTATAAAGAGCCTCATCTCCACCGCAAATGACGGTGCGGCTATTGTTGTGTGTTATTCCGTCCTTCATAGATATAACAGGATAAGAAAGAATCACGGCGTTGGGGCGACAGTCTTGTTCCTTCTTTTTGATCCTGATTCCGAGATCAGCATAAAAGGGCGAAATGCCCAACATTCCTGCCAAATGTCCTCCCGCTGAAAACCCAAGAGCTACAATATGATTTCGTTCAAAATCTCCGACCGCAACTCGCTCACGTACATACGCCATCGCCATATAAGCTTCTTGTAATGGGATCGGATGAGGGACTGATACTGAATAATTCAAAACGAAAGCATTATACCCCGCCTCAACAAATCGCATTGCAACAGGTTCCCCTTCCCGATCGGAAATATATTGATAGCCGCCACCGGGAAAGATCAGAATTGACGGCCGCATTTTGGCTTTTATTTCCTTTGATGGCGTAAGAATATATGATGTTAAAACACCACCGCAGTTTTTACTACGCGGTATATGAAAAAAGTCATATAAATCTATTTTTTCCGTCTTCATATCATCGCTCCTATTTGGGCAGAAGCCTCCCGATCGGCGATGAGAACACAGTCGGGGTGGAGCTGCAATACGGATGCGGGAACTTGTTCCGTCACTTCCCCTTTTGCCATCTTATACACGGCGTCCGCCTTGTTCGCTCCGCTCGCCAGGATGAGGATTTTCTTCGCCTGCATAATCTGTCTGATGCCCATCGTGAAAGCTTTTCTCGGCACTTCGGAGATGTCGTCGAACAGCCGTGCGTTGTCCTTCACCGTGCTCTCTGCAAGCGTAACAACGTGCGTGCCGCTTCCGAAGGGTGTGCCCGGCTCGTTGAACGCGATATGCCCGTTGCTGCCCAAACCGAGAAGCTGAATGTCCCGCGGGAGCTGTTCGAGGAGCGCGTCATAGCGGGCGCACTCCTTCTCCTCGTCCTCCGCCGTGCCGTTTTCGATGTTGGTGTTTTCGGGGTCGATATTCAGCCCGTCGAACAGGTTCTTGCGCATGAAATACGCATAGCTCTGTTCATGCGTTTTGGGCAACCCCTTATACTCGTCCAGGTTGGCCGTGCGGATGTGCGCGTAACTTGTGCCGTGCTTTTCATGATCTGCGATCATGTGGGCGTAAAGTCCGAGCGGCGTGGTGCCTGTGGCAAGCCCCAGCACGGCGTACGGATTGCCCTTCACGACCTCCAGCATCACCCTTGCCGCTTTTGCCGATAACTCTTCGGAATCTTTGGTAATAATAATCTTCATATGGTTTCCTTCCGGCCAAGCGCCGTCATAAATGTATCAAACCCGCGCCGCCCGTTTTCATCCCGTTTGAATACTGCCGTGTTATCCAGAATGGAGGCGCACGAACGACTGACATACGCGCGCACCCGCGCCTGCGCCTCCGCTTTTCCATCAGCATACCCTTCTGAGAGAAGTTCATCGATCATATGACGATGCACATGCAGATCATTCGCGGGGTCGCTGATTGCCGCTGCGTCATATACCCTCTCTCCGCATAGGATATCCCCGATCGCCGAAAGCTGACGCTTCAGCCGCGGAGGAAGAATGAACAAACCCATCGCCTCGATCAGCCCGATGCCCTCGCTCTTGATGTTGAGATGTTCGGGGTGCACATGGAAAATGCCCTCGGGGTACTGCTCGTCCGTGCGGTTGTTGCGCAGGATCACGGAAAAGACGTATGTATCGCCCGTCTTTCGCACGATGGGCGAACAGGCGTTGTGCGCGGTCTCCCCCGTATGACTTAAAATGCCGCAGGCAGGACAATCGAACGTCTTCCATGTTCCGATGACCTTTCTTGCAAACGCCGAAACTTCTTCCCTGTCCGTTCCCTCAAACTGCACCACGCTGTTATACCAGTCAAGAATACCGATGCGGAGATTCGGAAACTCTCTGCTTTGGTATTCTTTCCTAATCTTCGCACGATGCATGGGCATGAGGTGTCTGCCGCCCTGAAAATGCTCGTGATTGAGAATGGAGCCGCCCACAATGGGCAGCGCCGCGTTGCTCCCGACAAAATAATTCGGCAGCAAATCGACGAAATCGAGGAGTTTGTCGGGCGTACTTTCGTCTACCTTCATGGAAACGTGCCGCTCATTGATGACGATGCAGTGTTCGTCGTAATACGCATACGGCGAATACTGCATGAACCACCTTTCCCCGCCGAGCGTGAGCCTGACGGTGCGCAGATTCCTGCGCGGAGCCGACGTCCCCTCGAATCCTTCGTTCTCCTTGCAGAGCGCACACGCGGGATACTTGTTCCCCTTGGGTGCGGAGAGAAGTTTGGCAACGTCTTTGTTGTTCTTTTCCGGTTTGGAAAGATTTACGGTGATCTCCAGCCCGCTTTTTCCGTCGTCGTATTCCCATTTGAGATTGCGCGCGATCGCCGTTTTCTGCACATATCCGCTTTTGACAGATAACTCATACAGATAGTCGCATGCCGCCTGCGCGCCCTTCTTCTTCAACAGTGCCAGGAATGTGCGGTTGACTTCGGACGGACGCGGCATCAGCAGCCCGAAAATATCCGCCGCAAAATACTCCCATCTGCCCTCGGCGCACAGCCCCTTTGCAAGCGCGTACGCTTTGATCTCCTCCGCAAGCGCATCGGGAACGTCCGCTTTCACGGCGTCCGCAACATCCGCCGCGCCGACATAGGGCGCGTCCGCATGAAAGACGGTGAGCAATACATTGCGCATATAGACTTCATCCGTCTCCGCAAGCCCCAAATGCGCCCGCGCATATGCCAACAGTTTTTCAATCAGAAACTTCTTCATCGTGATGAATAAAAAAACTTGGTCTGTGAAAATTATCGCACAATGTAGGCATAAGAGCATACAGTAATTGCGTTCCGTCTTTTTGTGTATTGATACAAAACGCATTGAACCTAATTTTCTGCTTATCGACGCCTGTAATTGAAGAATACGGCAGAACAATCTCAACGCTATAACCGCGCGATGACCGTTTGGCTATGGCAGAAAAGACGGGAGGTCTTTTGGTAATCTCGGGCGTATGACCGTCTCTGTTGACAATCAATCCCCAAAACCTGACGCCGAAAGGAGATACTTCCAATTCATAATATTTGGAAAGATCGCCATCCGGAGAAATAAACACTTCTACAACATCGCCTTGCCAGATATCTTCGTTATCACATGTAAAAGGACTTATGATCTCGCGTTCATTGACTTCAAAATAAAATTTTGCGCTGTCTTCGCCAAATGAATAAACAAAAGAACAATAGCGGCTTTCCGCACCGCAAATGTTTTCTCGAAGATAGCGTCTTGTACCTGCATGACTCATGCAATCTCCTTCACCGCCGCAAGCATTTTATCGTAAACAGCGATCATCTCGTTCACGAGTTTGAACTGCGTACGCGCTCTTTCAAGATTTTGTCTTGCTCGTGAAGTGTGATAATATACATCGCCTTCAAGGTAGTCCGTCAGAAACCGCATTCCGCATTCATAAGTCATGAGAATGGCGCCCATCGGCAAGTTCTCCTTTTCCGCCGCCACAAGCGTATCACCCAAAGCCAAGAAATAACCCTTGAGATAAATCTTATAACGATCAAACATGAAATGTACTTTTTCGATATCCGGCTCGTCTTCGGCAGCGGAATTACAGCCGAATCGGATGCTGTCGCCGAAATCATAGCAGACGCTTCCGGGCATAACGGTATCAAGGTCGACAACAACAAGTCCTTTCCCAGTCTTTTGGTCAAACATTACGTTATTCAATTTCGTATCGTTGTGCGTGACGCGCAGCGGAATCTCACCAGAAGTAATTCTATCCACGATTTTTCCGCACAGATATTTATGCGAATTCACCCATGTAATTTCCGCCTGCACTCCTTTTGCCCTGCCGCAAATATCTTTTTGTACGGCGGCGAGAAAATTCGAATAACGCACTTTGGTATTATGAAAATCGGGCAGCACCTCGTAGAGCTGCGAGGCGTCAAAGCCGGAAAGCATCCTTGCAAAATTTCCGAATGTCACTGCGCTTTCATAAAATACGTTTGGATCGTCGGCATTCTGGTAAGTCTTTGCGCCTTCAATATAGTCAAACATACGAAAACAGCTTTCGCCATCATAAATATAACATTTCCCGTCACGCGCACGAATGGGATTCAGACATTCACGCATCGGATCGCCGCCATTTGCTTCAATCTTCTTTCGGCAGTAAGAAGTCACAAGCTCAATATTATGCATCAATTTTTCAACTTCACTGCTCAACATTTTATTGAGCCTTTGAAGCAGATAATGACGTAACTTTCCGTGATTATCTATCGTTACCTTATATGTATCATTGATATGCCCCTCTCCGCATTGAACACACTGGACAAACGAGCCCTCAACCTCAAAACAACCACAAATTTTCTTCACATTCAACTCTTCGATCCGGTCCATTGATTTATTCTCCATATTCGGATATTTTTTGCCCGCCAAGCCGCTTTACGTCACCGTGAAACCTACAAGCTTGCGATCATCATTCACAATACTGATACCGTATAAAAACTTCTCATGTCTCGTCGCAGCGTTCGATGGAACGGATAAAGGGATGTTCCGCCATGATCTCCGTGAGCCGCTGCGAGGAATACTCCCTGTCCGTGTTGAGCGTCGCATGGTACACCGTCTCCCCGCCCTTGCGCTCGATGACAAGACGGTTAAAGCGGTCGGTCTGAAAGATCTCTTTGATGACGTCGTTCTCCCCGCCACTGCTCGCAAACACAATCTTCACCTGAAAATACTTCTTCGTCTGAAAGAATTTGCACTTGATATGGAAGAGGCATTGCACTCCGATGAGGATCACGGCTGCCCCCACGGCAACGATATACATCCCCGCGCCCGCAGCCATCCCGACGCCGGACGTTGCCCACACGCCCGCGGCAGTCGTAAGCCCGTGAATCTCATGCTTACGGTAGATGATGATGCCCGCGCCCAGAAAACCGATGCCTGAAACGATCTGCGCCGCCACGCGCGAAGCGTCGTACTCCATGATGTCGGCAAAGCCGTACTTGGATACCACCATGATGAGCGCGCTCCCCGCGCACACGATGGTGTGCGTACGGATACCTGCCTCTTTATAGCGCAGCTTTCTCTCGTAACCGATGGCAAACCCCAGCACCACAGCAAGCAGGATATTCAGCAAATAATACAACTCATCCAAAATATCCGCCCCTTTTCCTGTCCCGATCAGGATAGTACCGATTTTTTCAATACGTCTGCGATATTTTGTGCCGCCGCGGGCGTTTCCGCCTCGGCGAATACCCGCACCACGGGCTCCGTTCCGGAGAGCCGCAAAAGCCCCCAGCAGCCGCCCGCAAAGTGCCATTTGTAATTATTGTTCAGTTGTTCAAAGCGTACGGCTTCTCTGCCGAAATCGGGCGTAAGACGCGCGAACGCTCCCTCTTCGGGCATGGCGGGAAGGCGAAGTTCCTCCTCCACGCAAGCGTATGTATAGCCGCAGAAAGCATGCACTTCCTTGACGATCTCCGAGACGGACTTGTCCATCTTAATGCGCATCTCCATGAAGAGCGCGCCCGAAAAGGTGCTGTCCTTTCCCGCAAGATAGCCGCGGCAGGTCAGCCCTCCGCTCGATTCGCCCCCGATGAGCGCGTCCGTTTCCCGCATCTTCGAGGAAATGTTTTTGAACCCCACGTCCACCGTATGGCAGGCAAATCCCAGCTTTTCGGCGAGTAAATCGAGAATGACGGAGGTTGCAATGTTCTTGACGACGTCCCCCTTCATCCCCCTGTATCTGACGAGATAGTAGTAAAGGCAGGCGAGGATGTCGTTGCTGTTGACATAGTTCCCCTGCTCGTCGAGGATGCCGAGGCGGTCGCCGTCGCTGTCCGTCGCCATCGCGTAGTCGAACTTCCCGCGCGTCACCTCCTCTTTCAAGGGCGCGATCATCTGCCGCGTGGGATTGGGCAGGCGGCTGCCGAACAGCGCATCCCGCTCCGCGTGGAGAATGACGTACTTTTTGAGTTTGTAGCGGTCGAACAGCGGCTTCAAACCCACCACCGCGACGCCGAACAGGTTGTCAAAGAGAAGGTGCAGGCGATTGTCTTCAATGGACGGGTCGAGAAAATCCTCGATATGCGAGAGATACTCCCTGCGGTTGCAGAACGCTTTCACGAGGGGCGAACCATAGAACTGCGCGTCCGAAAGCGCGCGCACGTTTTTCACGTTCCTTGTGAACGTCTCCAACCTTCGCGTGACGGCGACGTCCGCGTCCGCGCCGCCCCTGACAAAGAGCTTGACGCCGTTGTACATATACGGGTTGTGGCTCGCCGTGATCATCAGCCCGTAAGCGCAGCCCTCGTCGCGCACGGCGCACATGACCATGGGCGTGGGAACGGGGCTGTCATACAGCAGACAAGTTATCCCGTTCGCTGCCAGCACTTCCGCCATCCACCGCGCGAAGGCGTCCGACAAAAAGCGATTGTCAAACCCGATGGGAACAGACGTTTTCACGCCGTCCGAGGCTACCATGTCCGCAAGTCCCTGCGCAATGCGCTGTACGTTCTCCTTGGTGAAGTCCTCACCGATGACCCCGCGGAAGCCTCCCGTTCCGAATGTGATTTTGTTCATTTGCTCACCGTGCTCCCGTTAAAACGCTACTTCAAGCCCGTCGTAAGAGACGATCAGCCCATATCGATCTGCGATGATTTTCATTTCGTCATACGTTTGTTTTGCGTTGTGCGTAAAATGGTTGAGCACAATTTTTGAACGATCGTCAACAATGCCATATTCCTTCATTTTACGAAGTACGATCAGGCATGTGCGCAGGCACAGATGATCTTTCACCCATTCATTCTCATCGTCTCCGCCCGTGCAGTCGAGAGAAATAAGGTCATACCTTCCTTCCTGCTTGAGCAGCTGCCATGTCTGTTCGGGCAGAAGCCCCGTATCATGCGCATACAACATCCGTTTCCCCGTTGCAGTTTCCATGATTGAATACAGCAGCGGAGAACTTGCCGGATCGTGATCGGCCGGCATCGGCAGAATGGAATATTTCCCATCGGCAAGGTTAAAGCGCTTTCCGGCGAAAACCTCTGTCACATCGGCGCCGCCGTCCATATTTTCAATCACGCGCGCAAGCTTCAGATAACCCGCTCTGCCCGCGTAAAAATGCTGTACGCGATGCTCATGGGAAAACTTCGCTCCCGCCATCGGTACGTCATCTGTTCCCAAATGATCCTCATGCGCGTGCGTTATAAGGATCCCTTTCATGTTCTCCCAATCAAAGCCGTATTTCTGAAAGTGCCAAACGGTATCTGAATTATAATCAATCAAAATTTCATCATTGACAAGTGCCTGCGAACGAGACCGCATATTCCGTCCGCCAAGTTTTCGGGAAAGTTTACATACCCTGCATTGACAAAACATCGACGGAACTCCTTCATAAGCTGCCGTACCAAGATAAAGAATTTTCATAGCCACCTCATCTCTTCTTCAAAATAAATAATCCTTCCCGAGAGCGAATCTGATTTTTTCCAGATCCGCATCATCCGAACTACCGCCTACCATCAGTTCAAACTCACCCGCTTCTGCAATGCGCCTCCCTGAAGAATCAACAAATGAAAAATCTTCAGGAACAAAGGAAAATACGATTTTTTGTTTTTCGCCCGCCTTTAACGGTACCCTCGCAAAGCGTACAAGCCGCTTAACAGGAGTCATGCGCGAGCTTACAAGATCTCTGAAATAGACCTGTACGATCTCCGTTCCGTCGATGTCTCCGGCATTTTCGACAAAGAACGACAGCGTCAATGTCCGATCCTGAAAAGCAATTCCGGAATATATATACTTTGTATAGGAAAGCCCGAATCCAAACGCAAACAACGGACTTTCAGGAATATCGCGATAACCACTTCCATGCCACCCCGGAAGCTGTGCATAATAACTCGGCTGCTGTCCCGTATGATACGGTACGGAGATCGGAAGTTTTCCCATTGGATTCAATGCGCCGCAAATTGCCTCGGCAAGCGCCAGCCCACCGTACATTCCGCCATTGAAATTCGTAAGTACTGCAGAACTATCACGAACCACTTCGGGCGCACATCGGCTTTGAAGAAATCATCACGGAAATGATGGGTTTTCCCGCCGTCCGCAATGCTGCAAACAATTGTGCCTGGTCTGTGGGCAGCGAACATGCTGCAATATCGTGCCACTCTCCGAACATATCGGCTGTATCTCCGAAGGCAAAAACGATCGCATCGCAGTCCGCCGCTTTCTCACAATATTCGGTTCCAAAATACGCAACATTATAAAATTGTTTCAATCCTTCAAGCAGTGTCACAAAAGGACGTTCCGGCGACGTGCCGTAATTTGGAATAGGATGCGAAAAATATGTCCAATCGCCGTAATTTGCACGAATATCGTCCGCATGAGAACCAAACACCGCAAGTCTGCATCCTTTTTGCAACGGAAGGAGCCGATCATTTTTCAAAAGGACCGTACTTTCCCGCGCGCAAATCTTCGCACGCTCATGATGTGCCTCGCAGCCGATGACTTCGTCACACCTTTCAGGAGAATCGAAAACCCCGTATTCCATCTTTACGCGCAGAATCCGCCAGACTGCCGTATCAAGCACGCTCTCTTGCAATTTGCCCGTTCGGACAGCCTCCAAAATCAAATCATACGCTTCCGGCACCGCCATCAACATATCGTTCCCGCTTTCCAACGCGGCGCAAACACTGTCAAAATAGTCAGCCAGCACTCTCTGTCGGTCTACGACATGCTTGACATTTTCCCAATCGGTGACCACGAATCCGTTGAAACCGAGTTTTTTTCGCAAAATATCTTGAAGCAAATGTTGATCCAGCGTACAGGGCAGCCCGTCTATGGAGCCGTATGCCGTCATCACCGTAGGACAACCTGCCTCAACCGCTCTTTGAAAGGGATACAACAGTGTATCTTCTATCTTACGGTATGTCAGTTCCGAATCGTAGCTGTCCCTTCCCCCGGTCGCTTCCCCGTATCCTATATAGTGTTTTGCGCAGGCCATTACGGAAGTTGCCCTGTCACCTTCCCCGCCGCGGTATCCCTCCGCCATTGCCGCGCCGAGCTCTCCTGCAAGGAAGGCATCTTCGCCGAACGTTTCGCCTACTCTGCCCCAGCGTATATCGCGGCCGAGGCACAAAACGGGAGAAAACACCCAATGTAGCCCATCCGCAGTCACCTCTTCCGCCGTATCCCGCGCGATCCCGCGAACAAGCGGAGCATCAAACGTGCACGCCATAGAAAGCGGCGAAGGGAATATTGTACTTTTTCTGTTCAAGCAATGCCCGTGTACGGCATCGATCCCAAAAATAAGAGGAATTTTAGCGCTACTATTTTTTGCGATATTCTGTAAATGCGCCGCTTTTTCCCCCGGTACATGCAGAAATGAGCCGACACCGCGCTTTGCCCACATTTCCGCATCCTCTTCCGACATGTGTGCATATGAAAGCTGTAAGACCTGCGCGGCTTTTTGTTCGAGAGTCATTCCCTTTATAATTTTTTTCAGATTAATGCTCATGTCGATATCTCAACGACACATCCGTCACTCAAGCGTTCATTTTCAAGGAACAGGCTTTCACCAAAATATTCCTTGCCTGCAAAAACAAACTTACGCATGCCTGCATGATCCCCACGGTAAAGGTTAACGGTAAGCGATTTCCCTTTCACGATGACGGACAGCGAGGCTTTACGGAACGGAAGTCCCTGTGCGGGACAAATCCTGACGCCGCCGAAAACGGGATTTATGCCGAAGATCTGCCTGTATATGACTTTCAGCAACACGCATCCGCTGCCGGTAAACCAATCGCTTATGGATTGTCCGTCAAGATCAAGTTCCGGATTATATGCATAAGAATTGGACATGACAAACGGCGAAGTCGAAATGCGCTCATGTGTGAACGGCAATACTTTATAGAGCTGATCCCATGCACGCGCAGTTTCGCCCATCATAAAAAGCGACTGAACGGCAAACAGCGTTGCATGGATATAAACCGCCCCGTTTTCCGCCGTCCCTTTCGGAAGCCGCGAAATTCGCCCCACCTTTGTAAAGCTTGCCGGAAAATAGGGTTCAAATGTCTTTAAACCATACTTGCTGTCAAGTCTGTCGTATGCCTTAAGAATATCCGCTTTTTTTACAGCATCACTGTCATTGAGCATTCCGCATAATACCCAAAAAGCGTTCGATGTCAATCCGTCGCGGCTTACCCCATCTCCGTCGCAATCGCTTCCCACAAAAAACGATCTGTCGTCACCCCAACCGTGAACGATCTTCCTGCTGCCGTCCAGACAAGTCAGAACGGCATACCGGACAAGCCCGCGGCGAATCTGTTCCCGTTCCGCAAGATAGCGCGCGGCGCGTTCCGCATCCCTGTCTGAACGATGCATGATCTCAACAAGTTCACCGAGATTTTTATAAAGTTGCAAAGTCGCCATAACGGACACGCCGCTGCCGAATTCACAATTTTTTTCAGTTTGTCCAAGCCCGTCCAATGCGTCGTTCCAGTCGCCGTACAATGCACGCAGGCAATGAGTTTTGGGATCGATCTTCGAAATCAGATAATCCGCAATGGCTGTCAAATGAGAAAAAACATCGTCCCGACGGGAAGAAAAGTCCACGGAATTCCCATGAAAAGCATAGTAACCGCAAATCTCATCTAAAATAGACTCGTCTTCCGTGCTGTTCAGATAAGTGAATACTGTCGAAATGATCCAAACGCCCTGATCGACATATTCGCGCAGATCCATGGCGGGAAGAGCCCCTTCCGCTTTCGGGTACGAATACTGCCGTGGGACTCTCCCGTCTTCCCCGATAAAATTTAATGCCTCAACGATCTTCCGACGACAGTCTTCCGGCGATGTTAAAACTGCGCCTTCAATCTGCTGAAATATATCGCGCATCCCGACCATATTGCCGGCATAATTTTTTGCCTGCGTACAAAATTCAACTTGTCGGACAACATTGTTCAAAAAGGGCGAGATCACTCTATCGAAACGACCGAACGGTCCTTCCGCATCGTTTACCGATATGACGGGCATGCTTCTCTCTCTGCCCGTACATACGGCAGACTTTTCAAAAATATCTTCCACATCATATCGGGCAGGACATTGCTCGGCACGATCGGAAACAATAAGACAATAATTCCATATTCTGCTTTCACCGCTTCCGAGGGAAAAGGGACAAATTTCCGCCGCAACCGCCGTCTCGGAAAATGCGGTAACAGGCTTGTACCGCTCCAACTTTCCCGACATGAGCGAAAGGGCATCCGATAATTGCCGGCTCACGCCCCCGTTCAACACGATTCTCGAAGTCGTCTTACACCGAGCGGGCGCCGCGCTGACGATGCGGGCATAATGATCTATACGTCTGCCGTCATCGAAACCGACCACATTGATCAAAAAGCCGTCCGAATCGATCCTCCCGCAGCGGTATCCCTTGTCCCAAAATCCTTCCGCGGAGCCGTGGGTAAGCAACGGATTAAAGTACGCGGAAAGATATGCGTCAAGCGCATTGTCCGAACTGTTCTCAATATAAAGCGTGAAAAAAGTCCGCTTTTGATCGTCAATAAATATACGCAGAACGGTCAAAAGCTTCTTTGTCTTTAAAAAGTAGAACGCCGCTTTCGGTGTATACACGACAAAGCGTTCGGCGCGATCTCCCATGTGTTGCGCCACTCCCGTGACCGATATGGGCGAAAAACTGTTTTCCTGTTTCTCTCCCACAAAAAAAGCACATGCAGGTTCACGTCCGCCGGTCGTGTCAGGGAAAATATTGAAGGTCCCCTCTTGCATAACGATCTCCCCGTTGGAATATGCCCACAGCACGCGGCCGTCGTACATATACGGATAGCGCGCGTTACCGTCCGGATGCGGATATGCCAAAATATGCCTCTCATCCAGAAAGGCACATCTTCCGGGTAATTTTTGCTCCTCCCGGAGATCATTTTTTAGTTTCAGGATCTCTGCTATCTGCTTTAACATGTTGCTTTTCATCTTTCATAAACCTCAGAAGAATGCTGCCTGTCCCGCACAGGGGAGTTCTGGCAGCCTTATCGAGTTTAGGTCCGCAGGAGTTTGATCCGACGCCGCTCATAAACCAATCCAGACATAAATATGTATTTCCGTCCTTTACAAGTTCATGATCGTGAAGCGCATCCGTGAGCATTTCCGCCGAATACTGCAGTGCTGAAAACGACTGCATCCCTTCGGCACGAATCACCGTTTCGCCGTCCGTCAATTCCACATAATCTACGCCGAAATGGCTGCCGGATTCCTGCGGCATTACATAAGGATGATACTGTTGGCTGACAAGAGAACAATACTCGTCTTTGCGTGCAAATTCATATAGATCGCAGTATGTCTCATTCGGTCCGTAAGCAAGATAACTCAGACGGTCAAAACTGCCGCCAAGCGTCATTTTCAGTCCGATACGGGGCAAATAAGAAATGTGCTCTTCGTCACAGACCCGATATGCGATATCCGTCTTTAATCCGCGGTCGGTAAATGTATAAGAGAGTTCCGCGGCAATCAACGGAGCAAAACACGCATACCCGACATGAATGGAAAACCTGATCACACTTGCCTCAATATGAATGTCTGTCACATTGGGACGAGCATAGCGTAAAAAACAAGCGCTCCATCCTTTTTTCTCATACATGTCGTTATCGGTCGGAGCGCGCCATACATTGAGCCCTATCCCGCCCAATTTCTGTTCTCCGACTTTGACAGCGACAATTTCGCCGCTTACCTTATCAAACGTATATTCTGTTCCGCCCGCCTTTGCTACGATCAGCCGATCTCCTTCCGTAATTTGCGCAGGCATCGCATCGCAAAATTGCATTTGCGTTGATTTTGCATAAAACTGTCTGCTTGCGCAAGCCTGTTCTTCGCCGCTGCGTATAAAAGAGGCATACAGTTCATCACAGCCATCATACGGAAGCGCAATGCCGCTGCGGGGAGATATCGCAATGCGCTCTTCGCAAACGCTTCCTTCCGCTTCCACATGTAAAATCCCGCAGAGCGGCACAAAATAGTTGCGATTGAATACGGCAAGTTCCTTTCCGTCATACTCAAAACGGACAGGCTGATACACATTCATCATCTGCAACGTCCCGGACTTGATCTCCCGGTCGGCAGAGACGATCCCGTCCACGCAAAAATTCCCATCGTGCATGATCTCTCCGAAATCTCCGCCGTAATACAGTTTTCCGTTCCGCCGTACAGCGTGATCCGCCCATTCCCAAATAAAACCGCCCATAAATCTTTCAGAAGAATCGAAGATATCCCAATAATCTTTCAGACCGCCGGGTCCATTTCCCATTGCGTGGGCATATTCACACAATACAAGCGGACGCGTTTCCTTTACGTCTTTCAAATATCCTTCCGTGAGCCAGTCTAATGGAGCATACATTCTGCTCACCATGTCTAACGGAACATCATAATACTCCTGTTCGCCGTACTTTTTACGGTCAATGTTCCAGAGACTTTCAAAATGAACGGGGCGATCATCAAGCTGTCGAACGGTCTGCAGAGCCGCTTGGAAATTCTTTCCCCAGCCCGATTCATTGCCGAGCGACCAAATCGCCACACACGGATGGTTCCGGTTCACGATGAGATTGCAGCGCTGACGCTCAAGCGTACTTTCAAGAAACAATGGATTTTCTGCGATCAGCGCAAATTTTTCATCATAGGATAACTTGCCGCCAATTTTTGTACTGCCGTGGCTTTCCAGATCGGATTCGCTCATCACATACAGACCATATTCGTCGCAAAGTCTGTAAAAAAGCGGCGAAGCCGGGTAATGAGAAGTCCGAACGGCATTGACGTTAAGCTTTTTCATCAACAGAACATCGCGCAGCATATCTTCTTCTGTCACGGCAGCGCCTTTATCGGGATGAAAGTCGTGGCGGTTGACCCCCATGAATTTGATAGGTTTTCCGTTAAACAGATATATCCCGTTTTTTACCTCGCTGTGACATATCCCTACCCTCTCGAAGACGACTTCCTCCCCGACGGTAATTTCCATTTCGTAGAGATAGGGCATCTCTGCGCTCCAAAGTTTGGGATCCGCAACCTTGAACAAAACTTTTTTGCCGGGAGCGACACATTTCTTCTGCCCTATAAACTCAACATCCATGCCGTTCTCGCCGAAATTTGCCACTTCGACCAAAGCATGATCGTTGCACAGACTTGTTTTTATGCTATAATCACCGATCTGCTTCTGTGAGCGATATAATAAATAGACATCGCGGAAAATTCCCGTAAAACGCCATTTATCCTGATCTTCGAGATAGCTTCCCTTGCACCATTTAAGCACGAGCACATCCAGTTTGTTTTCGCCGGCATGCACAAAATCGGTGATATTAAATTCGCTCATACGATGCGAAATCTGAGAATATCCCGCAAATTTTCCATTGACATAAACATAAAAACAACTGTCAACGCCTTCAAACACGAGCGTTACCCGCTGTTCTTTTGCCAATGCTTCATCACAGGAAAAACAGCGCGAATAATGATATGCGGGATTTTGGGCGGGAATACGCGGAGGATCATATACAAACGGATACCTGTCATTGGTATACTGAAACCGATCCAACCCGTAATACTGTACACAGGAAGGGACCGGGATCGTCGCATCCCCCTCGCCTTCCCAAAAATAGTCCGCATCAAGCACGCTTTCATATGCGCGGATCTTCCAATCGCCGTTCAGGCAAAAATATCTTTTACTGTCGCTCCGCTTTTCGGAACGCTTTTGCCCCTTTTCAAAGGGAACATAATATGCGCGCAACGGCAGCACATTGACACTCTTATCTTGCTCGTAATATTTTGTCAGCATCGCAGTCCCTTTAATCGATTTCACTTAAAAACGTGTCGTTTAACCGAATCCAAACATAACGCGATAACCCGCTGTCCGGCTGTTTCGCATATTTCCCGGCGATTTCAAATTTAACATCTTCGCAACGGTCATGAAATCCGCCGCCATTGATCATATCGGCATTATAAATAGAATAACTCTTTCCGTCCGGATGGATCTTTGCAAGATTAGTCATAAAACCATTCCACGCTTTTGCGCGGTAACACCGATCTCCGGTCAGGCTGTAATACAGCCAATCTGCCTCGGCGCGCCAGATCGTCCACGCATGTCCGCAACAAAGAGCCGGGCCGTCGGCATCTCCTTCCCACAGCGTTTCCCACCATCGCAACGTGGAGCCGTGCATTTGTGCGAGAGGCGTTCTGATCACCCAGCTTTCGTGAAGATCGAGGATCTCTTTTGCTTTCTCGATGTATTTTTGCTCGGCATGAACATTTTTACAATAGTACAGCAGCCCGAGTGCGGTACAAGAAACGGAACCCTCCTCCATTTCCGCCTCCGCTTCTTCGGTCTCATTCCCTTCCGTCGGAAATACAAGCCCGCGGGAATACAGATACGCCGCCATCCGACCGGCACATTCGAAATACCTGCGTGAACGGTCTTTGTCAAGATTTTCCAAAAACTTCGCCAGATCGACGAGCGGAATCATCGGACAACATACGGTGGTATAATCCATCTTGCGCCCCCACTCATGACGCTCGATTCTACCGTCCGGTTTTTGGTAAAAATTGACCAAACAATCTGCAGCACCTACAGCATACTCAAGATATTTTTTATCGCCGAAATACCGATAAGCATCCAAAAGGAGCGTGATCCCAAAAAACAGTTCCTGTACCCTCGTTGACCGATACATATGAAACGCAGGGAAATTATCCCGCGGCAACTTCCAGATCGTCAGTCTTGGGATCGCGCGCGATTCATCCGTCTCTGTAATCATATCGAGGACCCGGTGAAGCAACTTCTCGTAATACGCAATCCTATCCGACGGAATCTGAGCGCGGTATCGGAGCAAAAAACGCAGCATTGCCGTTGCCCAGCACTGATGCTCGCACAAATTCATGTCGGTAGCCTGGAGATCAGACCAGTCCACAGAATCCATGGAACGGCGGTAGAGTTCCATAAGGTCATCAAAACCGTACACGGTTGCCGCGGCGCCCGCTCTTTTGTCCGACACGGGAAGCAACATATTGTCGCCCGAATGTCCGATCGTAAATTCTCCTGTAATTAGATTATCGCATCGGCCATACACACGGATTCGGATACGATCCCCCGTTTTTCCGCCGTTGCGATCATAATCGACAAACGGCAGATCATAAAATTCGGACAGTTTTTTCAGGGCATCCGAAAACCCATTTACGGGAAGCACGGAAAATTGCAACCGGTGCGGTCGGCGAGGGGTTCCGTACGCCCGATCAAAATTGGACAGCAATTTCAAAGACAAAAAATAATGTCCACATGAATATGGCGAATAATCCATTTTCCAGCCGTCCGCCCCACCTTTTACTGCAACAACAAGATCTGCACCGTTTGGCTTCGTCAGGTAAAAGTACATGATCTCCGCATCGGGAGAAACATAAGGCGAATTAAAAAGAAATTGATTTTGCCAGCCGCCGCTCTTCTTTTTTCCCATGAAATTAAACGGCAGGACGACTCCAAACTGAGAAACATCTGTTCTTTGACTCTCTACGGTAAATACCAGTCCGTCTCCGCATCGGGCGCATGTCACCGCGGCACCGAAATCTTTAAATGAACAGACTCTGTCAGCATACGGGGTAAACCCCGGTTTTTCACCGTGCGTAATATCATCGGAATGCAGCGTATAACAAATAGCAATACCGTCACTCAAAAGGATGTCGCCGGGACGGCGGTCATCGGTAAAAACATGGTCCTTTTCATAATAATTCAAAGGCATTTCAATCAATCCTTCCTCCTGTAACGGGATCGAAAATATACATATCCTTCGGACGCATCGTGATCAGCATTTCGTCTTCGGGCGTGATCGGTTCATCAGCATCCGTCCTGCAGATGATGTCTACGCCGAACAGATCAAAATGCAGATTGTATTCTCCGCCGAGTAATTCGCATACCGTAGGTTTCGCACGGAATCCGTTTCCGGAATTTTTTTCATTTGCCTTGATCACGGATATTTTTTCGGGACGGATCCCGAGAAGCAACTGATGATCGCAGAGCCGATTTGCTTGCAGTTGTGAAAGTTTTTGTGCGATCACGCTCTTTTCGTATGCAAATTTATCCGTCTCTGTTTTCTTTTGTCTGCTCTCTTCCACGATCTGCCTGATCAGTGCGATCAGTCCTTTCTTACGCTGTTTCTTCTTATTGTTGAACGGTTCGCCCGTAGCAGAAAGCACCTTGAAAAGCCCCTCCCTCGCCTGTTCGTTCAAATCAGAAGACCATTGTTCGAATTCAAGAATCCTTTCCGCGTAAAATTCATCATGTTTTTTCTTGAAATCTGCTCCGAGCGGGATTTCTGCATCGTCCGATCCGATGCTGCCCGAAACGGCATGATACATGACAGGGAAAATATTCATGGAAGGCGCACCGATAAATTTGGCGACAAACACGTTTTTCGGATCGTTATATACCTGTGTCGGCGTACCGATCTGCTGAATAAATCCTTTGCTCATGACAACGATGCGGGATGCCATCGTCATGGCTTCCGTCTGATCGTGCGTAACATAAATCGTAGTTACATTAAACCGATTGTGGATCTTGACGATCTCGCTGCGCATCGACATACGGAGTTTTGCATCGAGGTTGGAAAGCGGTTCATCCATCAAGAAAATGGGAACGTTTTTGACGATTGCCCTGCCGAGCGCCACGCGCTGCATCTGACCTCCGGACAGCTCCTTGGGAAGCTTGTCGAGATAGGGAATAAGGTCGAGTTTTTCTGCCGTTTCAAACACGCGCGTTTTGATTTCAAAGTCGGTATATTTACGCAGCTCGGTTTTAACATTGCCGTCTTTGTCAAGCTGCATAAACTGCTCGTTTAAAACGACGCCCTGCTCCTTCAGCCCGGCGCGTTCGGCCTCTGCCATCGCGTTAAGTTCGCTTCTGAACTCTTTCGTAAAGGTCTCATATCTTGAAAGAATATCCTGTTCGTCAGCAAACTTTGCAAGCGAAAGTTTCTTCCAAAGATATACGGCAGAATCGTACGAAATACCGGAGGATACAGCGATCCTTTCTTCCTTTCGCATCGATCTTACTTTCTCGCTGATATACCCCCACATCGTTTGCGCGAATTCTTCGGGCGTCAATGAGTCGAACAACCGATCCAATTCCGATTGCATCAGCAGAATACCGTTCACGATCGGCATGGGATATTTATTGATCGTAAGCGGAAAAGCGATGTTGTTGTAAACATTCATTTGGGGATAAAGCGCATAACTCTGAAACACCATCGCCATCCTTCTTTCATTGGAGGGCTTATAATTCAGCAATTCGCCTTCCAGATAAATATCCCCGTCGCTGATATCTTCAAGCCCTGCAATCATGCGCAATGTAGTAGATTTCCCGCACCCGGAAGGTCCGACGATCACGATAAATTCATTTTTATCGATGTCCAGATCGAAATTATATACCGCTTTTTCACCGTTCGGGTAAACTTTCACAAGGTTCTGAAGCGAAATAAAGGCATTTTCTCTTCTTTCCAATGACTGCGAATGTTCCATTTGATTCTCCTCTATTTTTTAACACCCGTGGTGGCAAGACCGTCGATCATCTTGTTTTGCGTAAACAGGAAAATAATAAGCGTAGGGATCAGCGCGAATACGCTTGTTGCCATCGAATAACCAACCTGTCCCCAGCTTGTTCCGCCTGTATATCCTGTCAAAGCAAGCGTCAACGTCTTCCAATATCTGTTCTCTCCGTTTAAGATGAGCATGGGCCATGCAAGGCTGTTCCAACTCGAAGAGAAGGTGAAAAGCGCTATCAAAAGAATGGTGGAACGCGCAAGCGGGACAACAATCCTAAAGAATATCGTTCTGTTCTTGGCTCCGTCGCTGCGAGCGCTTTCAATGATCTCCATAGGGATCGATGCGAACATATTTCGCATCAAAAGTACGTTAAAGATGCTCGTCGTTCCGGGAAGTATGAGCCAAAGATAGATATAAAAATATGCTCCCATACCCTCATACAAATTGAACATATTGCGGAACGTTGCATACAATGCAAATTGAGGCGCCGTAGCAATCACACCCGGTATTGCCATCCATATATACAGGAAATTCACAATCGGCTTTTTTGCCTTGAACCGGATAAATATGACGGCATATGCCATGAGCAGATCCAAAACAATGGTCAGCAGCACCGTAGCCCCGGTTGACCAAAGCGAATTGAGAAGCAGAACCGGCAGAGCGGCCACCTGTCCTTCGTACACAAAAAAGCCGAGATACCTTTCAAACGTCCATTCGCTCCAATCAGACGGAAATATCATTTCCGGATGCAGCTGCAAATCCAGATCCGACTTTACAGATGAACCGAACATATATAAAAACGGAAAAATGAAAAAAACAGCCGCAATCGCCAGAACGATAAATGAAGTTACTTTGTCTTTGCGTTTTTCACGCTCGGATTTGGATAATCTGCGTTTCCCTTTTGTTTTTTCCATTTTACCCCTCCCGATCGGCTTTACGTTTCGCATTGATAAAGTCACTGCACTGATTTGTATAAACAGGCTTTTTTCGATGCTCATCCATGCATTTACGCTGTATCGTACTGAAGATCAACACCACTATTCCGAACACGATTGCACAGGCACAAATGAAACCCGTGATCCTGGCGTAGCTGAAATCGCCGAGATAATGTTGAATAAACATAATAGGCGACACCATGATATTCTCGTTGGTAAAATCATTCAGCACGATGACCTGACCGTACAAACCGAGATACCCGATGAGAATATTGAACAGACAAATACTGACACTCGATTTGATATTCGGTATAGTCACATAGAGAATCTTTTTCCACTTTCCGCCACCGTCCATCTCACATGCTTCATACAATGCTTTCGGAACATCGCGGAACGCCGCCGCAAAAATGATGAAATTTGTACCCGTCTGCCACCATATTGTAGCAATAAATATGACCACCCACCTTAAAACGTCGTTCTTGAACGGTTCACCGGAAAGCCACTGTATCGTGGTGCCGAACCACGAATTGATCAGTCCCGAATTATCCCCGGCAAACATGTTCCCGAAAATGATGCCCATGATGGTGATGGATACTACATTGGGGAAATAAATGATCGCACGGAAAAATTTATATCCGGGCGGCTGACGGTTGATGTGATACGCCAGAAAAAACGGGATGACCACGGCAAGAGGCGTTCCGATCGCCACATAGATAAACATTGTACCAAAGGAGGTCCAGAATGCTTCCGAAATGGGCAGATCGAAATTAAAAATATTGATATAATTCCTGAATCCGACAAAATAAACATCTTCGGGATTGTACGGATTATAGGACATAAACGAAAACACTATGCCCATTACCATAGGAATCACGGAAAAAAGCGCAAAAATAATGAGATAGGGACTTACAAGGGCAATGCCAAGAGCAGACTCTTTGCGTCTGCTCTTTTTTTGAGCCTTCTTCTTTTTCTCAATGTCAGCCTCATCAGTCACCGGCCGCAACAAGCTGTCAGCAGTCATGGCTTCCCCTCCTTACAGCATATTTATCGTGGAAATCTCATCATTTACGCGTGTTTCATATTGTTTGATCAAGGCCTCATCGCTGTCAGCGGTATCGTTCTGGATCAATGCGAGATACAGCTGCTCAAGATATGACTTATACTGTCCGGCATATGGAGAAAGCCCCATCGTCTGGAAATCATCAATATCGGGGAAAAACTTTGAAAGATAATTTGCCACCATTTCATTTGCCTGATAGTCGGAGCTTTCCGTAATGAGTTTGGACGTACTCATATGCCCTGCGTTCGCCCAATCGCATGCCGCATCCACGTTTTCCGAAAACCATTTGATAAATTCACAGATCGCCGCTTTTTTCGTAATATCGGTCACCGTCTTGCTCATTGCAAAAGCATGGGAATCGCCGAAAATATAATTTGCCTCCGGTTTAGAAGTGTCGAGAGCGAACCACCCGGAAACATCTGTTCCGCCGATATTCGATCGGTCACCGCTGTAGCTGTTCAGGACGCTCTGCACGTCCCACGGAGCCACAAAATAGAACAATGACTGATCATTCAGAAAAGATGAAAGCGCATCGCTTTCGGACATCTGACGTACCATAGCCCCGCTTGTGATCAGCGAGCGGATGGACGACGTTGCATCCTTATAGGCCTGCAGATTATCGCCGGAACTCCAATTGGCATTGTAGGAATTTGCATCAAAAAATTCGCCGCCGTTCTGTAGGATCGCGGTGCAGAAAATATACCTATAGAACGTATTCAAATGCGTGGACGCCGCGATCGGAGTAGCAACGCCTTCCGCCTTTACCGCCGCGCACAGATCGAGGAGCTCCTGATTTGTTTCGGGAAGTTCATGCTCGCCCAAAAGTTCCTTATTATAGAGCACGACAATGCTGTGCATATCCACCGGGATCGCGAAGGTCCTGTCCGTGAAATTGAGCGATGAATACTGTGCAAGGCCCGAAGCGTAATTGGAAAGATCAAGATCGATTCCTGAAGTCTCCAACACTTCATCAAACGGTTGGATCAGTTTGCTGTCGGCAAGAGACTTATACTCTTTCAGGTGCGTCATCAGAATATCGGGCGCATTTGCATTGTTGGAAATCAACTTTGCGACATCGGAATTATACGATTCCTCCGTAACAGATGAAACAACGATACCGATCTCTCCGAGATATTCCCTGTTAAAACGTGTTATGATCGTATTGAACTCAGGCATATCCGACCCCGTAACAACAGTCGTCAAGCGCAGTTCCACATTGTTGAAGACGATCTCGTCACCGTTCTTTTGCAGTTCACCTGTTGTCGACCACCATTCATCCGTGATCGTACTATCGTCGGGGCCGAAACCGCCCCCGCCGCCTCCTCCACCGCAACCCGCCAACAGGCAGGAAACTCCGGCAACTGCACCGAGCGCGACACATGCAAATGCTTTCGCGTATTTTTTCATTCCGTTCACCTCTTTTTCCCTAAATTTTTTATTCGGCATTCTTTGTCAGATGAATGACAAATCCGCCGTTTTCAAATACCTGTAACGTTTTGGAAGAAGCCTTTGTTATCGTTTCCTTGGCGACAGTAACCTGTTCGGCGTTCCCCTTGGGCTCCGTATAAATCGCTGCGCTGTATTCTCCATCGCCGAGAAAGTCAAACGAAACGTCTATCTCCGCATCGCCGAGCGAATTGATGCAAGCGACAAACCAATCTTCGCCGATACGGATCGCCGCACAATACCATGAATCCGGCGTGCCGCTCAGAAATACTGTTTCGTCATGCAGCGCATCGAGCGACATAAACAAGTTCTTGATATCCGCATCGGACGTATAAGCCGTGACCGCGTCGCCGTAGTTGGGCGCTCCCGATTCATACAGTACCGCAAGCGCTATATTGTGGATCATTGAGGCCCCGCCCGTCTTCATATTGTAAACCATGGGCGTAAAATCCGTCGGACCGACTACGTTACGGGTATACATAGAAGTAACCGTATAGGACGAAGGAATGTTTTGTTTCTCCCCGCCATAAACCGCCTCACGATTGATCACATTGGGATACTGACGGCGCTCGCCGGTCGGCTTATTGGCACCATGCGCGTTGACAAGCATATGCCGTTTGGCACATTCCTGATAGATGGTCTCATACCACTTGATCGTATCGACATCTTCGCCCTGATGTGTATTGCCCGTCGTCGTCTGTCCGTCGAAAAAGTCTATCTTGATCCCGGCGATCCCGTAGCTTGCCCACAAGTCAAGTTGATTTTTCAGCACATCAGCATTTCCGTTTGCAAACGACTGGAAGGCATCGCACCATACAAACAACCTGATCCCGCGTTCTTCTGCATATTGTACGATCTCTTTTATTGCAGAATCCGACTGATTCCATCCGCCGTCCATCAAAACGTATTTCCAGCCCATTTCGGCGGCAAGATCGATATAATCCTTGTGAATAGCAAGATTTGACTGATGCCAAACTCCGGAAACCGTACCCGCCTGCGTGGTATACGAATCGCCGGTATGCTTCTGCATTTCAAGCCAGCTCCATGTGCTGACCCCGGGATCTACCCATGACCAATATTCTTCCGCTGTCCCTTCATAATCATCCGGAACCCAAAGCGCCGATTCGCTGTCATCGTAAACCTTTTCAACAAGATTGCTTTCAACCACGTCGCCGAGCGATCCCGTAATTCCGACGCGCCACGGCGATTCAAAAGGATATTCAATCTGATCGTTATCTGTCTGTACGCCCGCCGGCGTTGCTACCGTCTGTAAAACGCCCTCCCCTTCTTTTCCCTTGGCGGCGGAGAGATAAGAGCCGTAAAAGCCGCTGCCGATGAGTTCGGATTCGGTGATCAGCGAATAAACCTCTGTTCCGCTGACCTGATACAATACGGGAAATGACAGATATTCGGAAGAGCTGATGCCGCTGATGCTTCTGCGGACATACGGTTCTTCATATGCAAACGACGTGACATAGCTGAAAATGGGCTCGTACGGCTGTGTCCACAGCGCAGAATTTGCAGGGATCGCAAACTCTGTATTTTCACTTTCGACCGTCATAATGCCGCTGCTGCCATCGATCGCGCGCACGTTATAGCGCAGAGCGTAGCCGTCGTCGTAAGCGCGCATGATGACGTCAAGATAAAATTTCCAGCCTTTCAGCGTAATGGTAATCTCGTTACAATCATAGGCGACCGTTGCGCTTTTTCCAGAATAGTTATCGTAAGATCCCGTGATGCGCGCTGTTTTGACGCCGTCCAGCGTAAGCAGACGGAAATCATCCTCGGCAATGGTCAGACCAAGCCCGGATTCCCCTACCACGACCGTTTCGTCTTTGGTAACGGAATAAGTAAGTTCGCCGTCCGCATCCAGCCGAATCTGTGCCGCGACGGACTGATCCGGGGAGCTGACGGTCCAGCTTTCCTTATCAACCGGATCGGGAAATACAGGTTCGCCTGCACAAGCCGAAGGCAGAACCGCCGCGGAAGCAAGTAAGCTGCAGCACAATATTTTTGAAATAAACTTCCTCATCATGTTTCTCCTCAATATGCGATCTGCCCGTTGAGCGTCTGCGCTGCAAGACGGATCTGCTCCTCAAGATCTGCCGTACCGTCGCTGTACAGATAGGAAGCCAGCACGGACGACGTCATCTGTTCGGCGATCGTCTTTCCGTTTTTATGCCCGTAAAGCGAAACAAAGTTTTCCGGATCGCCCATTTGGGCAAACAGTTCCTTCATATATTGCAGCGACTTGATCTGCGAATTGACAAATTCATCACAGGTAGTTGCAGCTTTCTCTACGGGATACCAGCCTTTTTTTGCCATCATATAAGTATGCTTGCTTGCATAATCGGCAAATACTGCGGCTGCAGCAAACTCCGTGTTGTTCATATCGCCCGACTTATAGAAGCCCAATCCGATCGTAAAGCAAGGGACAATGTCTTTTGTCTGCGCATTGTCGGAATACAGCCCGGAAAGCGGCATGATGCCGAGCGCTTCATTGCGGACAAGTTTTGTATGCTGCGTACTCTGCAAATTATTGAGTACTCCCATGAGCGCGTTACCGTTTGCGATTTCGTTGACGATCTGATCGTCATTGCTCGAACTTGCGCCGTCGGCACACAATCTGCCGAGCGAACTTGTGCTGCCCAGAAGCGCATACGCGTTTTTCATTGCAGTTGCGACATTGGCGGCGCCCTCCGGCGTCTCCCACAAATTCACATACGCACCGTCTTCCCACACATAATAAGGCACGCCGTTCTGCATATACGCTGCCTGTCCGCCAAACACTTTATAGGGCCAGGAGTTGCCCGTGATGAGCGCATGGAATGAATCGTCGTTTTCGCCTTCCGCCGCCTTCTTCAACAGCGCCGTAAACTCCGAATAAGAAGACGGAAGCTCGGCGTCGCCGTTGTATTTTTTCATCAGCTCCTTATTGTACACGATATACGGAACCGCAGCAACAAGCGGCACGGAGTGCAGAACACCCTCAACATGGGCGTCCTGCGCCATTCCCTCATACCAGCGCGAATCATCGAACTCAAGATTGGCAAGATCATACATATCTGGCACGGAATAATAATTTTCCGATGTATTGTTCTTGCTTGCCGTTTCCTGCAGGCGCAGCGAAGTCAGATCCTGATCGGGCATCGACGTAGACGCATTGACATAGATCTTGCCTTCGTATTCTTCATTGAATGCATCGATGATGTCGGTAAGATAATCGCGGGAATTATCGTAATTTGCCGAGAGCCACACATTGACGGAAACATTCGTAAAAATCGGATCACCGTCTTTATCCCGCTCCACGGAATCATCGTAATCAAAATTCGCGTACAGCGTTATGTCCGAATTGACGGTATCTTTGCTGAAATCCCACGGCTGCGTGCAGTCGGCATCTTTGTACCACCCTTCCAGCACGAAGCCGATCTTTTCGATCTCCGGCGCCTGCGAGCGGTTGATCTTCCCTCCCTCGCTCACGGCGATCGTCGTATTTTTACCCTTGCCGGCATAATTGCCGTCAAACGTCACGACAAATTTATCTGCCTCGCTTTCCCATTGCGCATAGAGCGTAAGATCGGAAGCAATGCGGTCATTGAAATTATACTCCTTCGTACATGCTTCATCGAGGAACCAGCCCGTCAGCTCAAAGCCGTCGCGCGTAGCATTCCAATCCACAGCCTTACGCCCCGCTTGATACGCAACCGTACGCGTTTCAGAGCCTTCAAAATTCAGATCATACGTAACGGTGTAGGCGTCTTCCAACTCCTGCTCACAGGCGGTCAGGGAAAACGGGACCGTCGAAAGGCAGATGGCGCAGCCGATCGCAATGATATTTTTTATTTTCATGTCAAACAACCTCTCCTTCCGTGTTCGTTGTCCATACAATGTTGGAAACCGTGCCGACGTTTGTGCCATTCTGCCAAATGAGCATCACGGGCGACGCATCCTCCACGGTCATCACACGGGTGATCGTGCCGCCGTCGATCGTGATCTGCATGGTATACCGGCTGCCGTTTCCCGTCATTTCACGCATAAGCGAAAAATGGATCTTATCATTGTTGGCAAATTGATAATGCGTGTGCGCCGCAGTTGCCGTATAGCTCTTTTCCGACCCCGTAAAATCCGCACGCAAATCACACGAACTCTCTACATAATGTCCGCCGCCCTGAAGAGATTCATTGATGGCGCCGTGCAAAAATACGTTCACGGAAGTATCGGTCACATGATCTTTGCTGACAAAAGATCCGAGCTTAAGGATCTCGTATCCGGAAGGATCCTTTTCGTTCCAATCCGTATAGCAATCTGCCCGCATAACGCTCAAGAACGCTCCCATGCCCCAGCAGATCGCGTGCGACGTAACCGACTTGGTATTGACATAGTCCCACTCTACCCGGAAATTGCCGTCAAAGACCGTGTTTGCCGTAACGCCGTCGAGGAGCTGACCGTAACCGCCGTCTGTATCTCCTTTGTAATTTCCCCAGTCATTGGTAAACGTAAAATTCAGTCCCAGCGACGAATCGTCCGAAACGGAATAATCCTTATAAGAGTTCCATTTATGAACCCCGTAGACGGAAGTGCCCAGCGATTCAAGTTTTTCCGCAACCTGATCCGCATCGTTGTAATAGACGATCCCCGAAACGGTCACGCCGCCGTCGGACGCACGGAACTGCTGACCAAACAGACCGGGAACAGTCCCCTCGTCGCCAAACGCGGAGCAGGTGCAGCTCATGACATATTTTCCGTTGATAAATGTGTAATACATATCACCGTCACGCGCAACGGCATAGGTCAGCTGCTTTCCGTCATCGTTCGATTCGATCCCCCAATATCCGCCCAGACGGTTGAGATAGTAGATGTTCGTTCCCGCGCCCATGCTCCAGGTATTGTTCCAGTTCATGTTGCCGGCAATATCAAAATACTTGGTACGGAAGTTGCGCTGTTCGGCAAAAGAGCCTCTGTCCACCCAGGAAGCGAGCCACTGCATGGGATCATCGCTACCGCGGGAATGACTCATTCCGACGAGCACCGAAACGCTCGGAGAAGTAATATGATAGGTCACTTCCGCATAATAATGCGTGCTCGGCTGCATATCGAACTGACCGAAAATCAGATCACCGTAATCGCTCGTAAGTACCTGCTCGGAATCATCGACAAACTGCGCGCCGTCCACATACCGGAACGAAGAATCGAGATCGGTTCCCGTCGCCGCCTTGATCAGATTGCGATACGCCTGCACTACGATGGTAAGCGTCGAAACATTCGCAGGATCTTCAGGATCTGCCGCCGTAAACTCTAAAGAATATTCTCCTTTCTTGTCAAGCGTAAGTGTGCCGTCTTCCGCATTATAGTCCATGTTCTCCCTATCGGAAAGCTCACAGACCACGTTGTCGATCTGCTGTCCGCGATAATCGCGCGCCGTGATCTCGGGGATTTGGAACGACGTTGCGTTCCCCTGAAGAACGATCACGCTTTTTTGGCACGGATCGTCATCTGCATACATGACAGGCCTGCCTTCCACCACCTTGACGGTAACGAAATCGCTCTTGCCGTAGGCGGTAACGGTTACATTCGCCGTCCCTGTACCTTTCGCCGTCAGTAAAAGACCGTCAACGGAAACGACCGCCTCGTTATCGGAGATTACCGAATATTCGGTATTCCCCAGCGTGTAGGAATCTGCAGGCAGGAAAGCAAGTTCAAGCTCGCACGTTTCATCTTTTATAAAGTTCTGCGCGGCGATTTCCTGTTTGTTTGCAATTGCCATGGAAGTGAGCCCGGGGCGCACGGAAACGACAAGATTGTCCGTATAGATACCCGAGGAAACCGTAATGCGCACTTCACCCGCGCCGACCGCCGTCAGCGTTTTACCCGAAACGGAAACAATGTCCGGATTGCTGGACGTAACCGTGTAATCCCCGCCGAGCACGGGAGAAGCTTCTACCGTTCTGTCCGCTTCCCCGAGCGCCCACACCGCAGTAAGCGCATCGCGGTTGAGCACATTGACGGCAGTATAGGCAGGCCGCACCTCCACTTCCACTGTATCCGTCTTTCTGCCCGCGGTCAGCGTGATGAGCGCCGTGCCGGAAGACATGGGGATGAGCGTTTCGCCCTCAATACGGACAGCCTCCGGATTATCGGAAACGATCTCGGCGGTATATCCTTCCGGAATTTCATATTCTAAAGTCCTGTCATCCCCGCCGACAAACCATGCGGCAGTCAGATCGTCTTTGTTTGTGATCGTAGCCGAAAGGTTTGTTGTCTCCTCCGGTGTGCAAGCGGCGAAAACCGCCGCTATGCACATGAGGAGGAATGTCAAAAACAACACCGAAAATGTTTTCAGAGTTTTTTGTTTTGTCATCTTTTATTCCTCTTTATTGTTCTGCCGATCCGGACGACGAATCAAGCGCTTCCCATGTAATATTGGAGCATGTACCGGCGCAGCACCCGTTCTGCCAGGTCAGCATGACGGGATCCGCGTGATCAATGGTCACGGTACGCGTGATGGTCTTATCGTCCACCTTGATGACCATTTCATATTCCGACTTCCCGTCAACGATCCTGCGGGTCAGCGAAAAATGGATCTTATCGTTATTCTGGAACGCTAAGGCGTATATACGGTGCTTCCTGCATCATAAGTTGTACCATCGCCGAAGTCCGGTACGGGCTTCGTGTCCACCCATACTGCTTCCAGCGTTTCTTTGGAAGGAGAACCGTGAAGGAAGCCGTTGACTGCACCCTCGTTCAATTTGCTCTTTGAGATGAACGCGCCGAGCTTGATAAGATCGTTGCTGTTTGCCCCGATGGTATAATCGGACGCATCCGTCACGGTAAGGAACGCACCGAATGCCCAGGAAAGCTTATGCTCCGTTACCGCATTCGTATTGACGTAATCCCATTCCACCTTAAAATCGCCGTCGAACACGGTATACGACGTCGCCCCGCCGCTGTTATATGCCGAAGAATTATCATCCGGATTGGCATACGCGCCCCACGAATCGGTAAACGTGAAGTTCACGCCCTCTCCGTCCGGATCGGTGCTGATCTTATCGTATTTCTGCCACAGATGGTAAGCGAACACCTTGGTGGTATAGAGCTCGCCGAGTTTTTCTTCCACCTGTGTTTTGTTGGCTTCGCCGCCAAAATACACGATGTTTTCAAAAACGACGTCCGCCTGTCCCGGATCGAGTTTGAATCCGATGATCCCGGGGATCGTGGGCTGCGTATACTCTTTTGCCGTGAACATCATAGCGAACTGTCCGTTCACAAACGTGTAAAAGTACGCACCGTCACGTATGATCGCCATCGTCAGCTTGCATGCATCCGCATCGGTAAGCCCGCCGTATCCGACAAGCCGGTTGCGGTAAGCAAAGTAATCGCTGTTAAGGATATTCCAATTCGGATCGTTTCCCGTAAGGTCGAGATCCTTGATCTTAAAGTTCCTCTGCGTATCGCTGCTTCCTCTGTCCACATAGGCTGCCAGCCAGTGCTCGGGGAAGAGATCGCCCTCCTCCGCAGGCAGGGAATGCGTCATTCCAAGGAGTATATCGCCGCCCTTTTCCGCAACATAATCCGTGCCTTCCAGCGTGAAAGTGACTTCGGCATAGTAATATTCACTTGCCTCCATATTGAACTGCGCCAGCACGATATCCGATTCGGAAGTGGAAAGCTTTTGCTGATCGTCGGCAACAAGCTGTGCGCCGTCTTCGTAATCGATCGTAATGGATTGACCCCAATCAGGATTGCTGAACATCTTTTTGCCGGCGACCGCACCAAACACCTGACGGGAAGCGGTGAGGAGAACCGTTTTGGAAGCCGTGAGGTCTGCACCACGCGTATCCGTTGCCGTATACACAATGGAATATTCCCCCGATTCCGGAACGGTGACGGCGCCGTCCTTGTACGCGTCGGGGAGCAGCGCGTCGTCCTCTCCTCCGCCGTTTCCGCCGCGGAACACTTTCACCTCATAGGAAAGATCCTTTCCGTCGCAGGCCGTCGCCGTTGCCGTCGGGATCCTGAACGCGGTGTCCTCCAACCCTTCCAATGCATTCGTTTCGACCGTCAGCATAGGCGCGGTGGGAACAACCGTCACCCGTATGGTCTTTGTGATATTGTTGCGCGCAGTGACGGTGATCGTCGTCTCGCCGACACCGACGGCATTCAGCGTATAACTTCCGTTTTCACCCGCCGTAAGGGTGACAATGCCCGTATTGTCGGAAACTACGAAAATTCCCGCCTGCTCAAACGTGTAATTTGCGCTGTCCGCCGGCGATACGGTAAACTGCTTTGTCGCCTGATAGTCGAGCGTCTCTTCCGCATTCAAGCCCGCAATCGTGACGTCCGTCAGTTCGGGAATGACCACGATCTCCACAACCGCCGTTTTTCCGCCCGCTGTCACGGTGATCTTCGCAGCACCCGCCCCTTTTGCGGTGAGCTTCATGCCGTCCACCGCGATGACGTCCTCATTGTCCGACGTCACCGTCGCAGGTGTATTCTCCGCGTTATAATGCTCCGCGGGCGCATAGCCGATCTCCACCGTTCTGTCCGCTTCGCCGACGATCCAACGCCCTTTCAACGTTTCCTCATTGAGAACAGAAATGCCGGAAAGTGCCGGGAGGACTGTGATCTCTATGCTGTCCGTTGCGGACTTTTCGCGCGGCTCATCCGTTTTAACAGTCACGGTGATGGTCGCCGTACCCGCCGCCTTTGCGGTGAGCTTCCCATTTTCATCCACGGATATGATGTCGGGCGCGCTTGACAAATAGGATACGATCGCTCCCGCAAACCCTTCCGGCTCATACGTGACCGAAAGCGTTCTGTCCGCATCCCCGGCAGCCCAACGCGCCGAAAGCTCCGTCTTGTTCGTGATGGTGAGCGACGTGAGAACGGGCTTCACGGTGAGCGTCACCTCATTGGTCTTACCGCCCGCCGTCACGGTGATCTTCGCCGTGCCTGCCGCTTTTGCGGTGAGCTTCATGCCGTCCACCGCGATGACGTCCTCATTATCCGACGTCACCGTCGCGGGCGTATTGTCTGCATTAAAATGTTCGGCGGGGTCGTAGGATACTTCCACCGTCCTGTCCCCTTCGCCAAGATACCAATCCGCAGCAAGCTCATCTTCGTTGGCGATCGCGACCGTGTTCAGCACGGGACTGACGATAACGGTCACGCTGTCCGTTGCGGACTTTTCGCGCGGCTCATCCGTTTTAACAGTCACGGTGATGGTCGCATCGCCGACGCCCTTTGCAATGAGCTTGCCGTCTTTTACCTCCACGATCTCGGGCGCGCTCGAAACGATGCTCACCTGCGCTCCCTCAAAATTCGCAGGGGAATACTCGTACGCGACTTCTCTCTCGCCGCCGTTCATCGGCCACGCCGCCGAAAGTTCCGTCTTGTTCGTGATGGTGAGCGACGTGAGAACGGGCTTTACGGTGAGCGTCACCTCATCGGTCTTGCCGCCCGCCGTCACGGTGATCTTCGCCGTGCCTGCCGCTTTTGCGGTGAGCTTCATGCCGTCCACCGCGATGACGTCCTCATTATCCGACGTCACCGTCGCGGGCGTATTGTCTGCATTAAAATGTTCGGCGGGGTCGTAGGATACTTCCACCGTCCTGTCCCCTTCGCCCAAATACCAATCCGCAGCAAGCTTATCTTCGTTGGCGATCGTGACCGCATTCAGCACGGGACTGACGGTAACGGTCACGCTGTCCGTTGCGGACTTTTCGCGCGGTTCATCCGTTTTAACTGTCACGGTGATGGTCGCCTCGCCGACACCCTTTGCAATGAGCTTGCCGTCTTTTACCTCCACGATCTCGGGCGCGCTCGAAGTAATACTCACCTGCGCTCCCTCAAAGTTCGCAGGGGAATACTCGTACGCGACCTCTCTCTCGCCTCCGTTCATCGACCACGCCGCCGAAAGTTCCGTCTTGTTCGTGATGGTGAGCGAGGTGAGAACGGGCTTTACGGTGAGCGTCACCTCATCGGTCTTGCCGCCCGCTGTCACGGTGATCTTCGCCGTGCCCGCCGCTTTCGCTGTGAGCTTCATGCCGTCCACCGCGATGACGTCCTCATTGTCCGACGTCACCGTCGAGGGCGTATTGTCTGCATTGAAATGTTCGGAAGGGTCGTAGGATACTTCCACCGTCCTGTCCCCTTCACCCGGATACCAATCCGCAGCAAGTTCATCTTCGTTGGCGATCGTGACCGTATTCAGCACGGGCTGCGGTTCAGATACCGTGATCTCTACCTCATCGGAGAGCCCTTCCGCCGTCACCGTAACGGTAGATGTGCCGGGCGCAACCGCGGTCAGCGTGTAGCCTTCCACCGTGATGACCGACGTATTTTCCGACGTGACCGTAAGCTCGGTGTTCTCCAAGGTACATTCCTGCGGCGCAAGAACGATCTCGACCGTACGATCGGCATCGCCCGCATACCAAGTTGCCGTGAGTTCTGTCTTATTGTCGATCGAAACAGACTCAAGCTTCACATTCTCTCCGCACGCTGCAAACGCTACGGCGGTCAGCCCGACCATAAGCATGGATAGCAATGCAAATAATTTCTTTCTCATAATTTGTCCCTCCTTACCTTATATATTTTTACAGTATCACCCGTAATTTCCCTTTTGAATTTCCTTATGAATGATCAGTTGTCCACGTACTTGATCAGTGCGGTAGCATGCCAATGATTGTAGTTGACCGATTTCCCTGCCTCAAATCTATCGCATAGAGGCAAGATTTCTTCTTCCAATGCGGGAATACAATCGGTCTTCCCCTGCGCATACTCGGAAAGTACTCTTCCGCAATGCCTGATCCGCGTCATAAGCCCGCCGAACCGTATATCGTGACATTCAAACCCGTTCAGCTTACATTCCCTGTCCCACTGTTCGGAGAATGTCTGATAGAGGCGTTTCACACGGCGTTCCAGCAAAGCGTACTGCTTTGCAAGTTCTGCGGCAGCGGCCCTGTCGCCGGATTTATAGATCCTGCGCGTACGGATCCCGAGATCATATTTTACGGAAAGTACCGAACAGAGTGCAGAAACGGTGCGAAAAACGTACCCGTATTCGGCATTGTCCGCCGATCGATCGATAGCACGCTTTGCCATTGTAAACTGATTTGTCTTTTTTTCGTCTGCAAGGCAATCCATGAACCCCAGGAACGGATCGGAATACAGAGAATATTTCGACGGATTATTCATCCCCACGCCATCGAGCATGTCGGGCAAATCAAGCGCAAGATAATCGTCAAAATCGATCCCGATCAACTGTTGAAATCCCCGCTTGATGGCGTCCATGTCATAATTTCCACGAAAATACTCCGCGGAAACATATAGCGCGGGAAGATTTGAAAAGAGCGAACTCTCGCCGTAATCGTCCTTCCAGCTTGTAACAAACACATCCTCTATGCCGTACGACTGCGCAGACAAAAACGCCGTTTTATTAATCCCGATGCTCCACCGATTGTGCGGAGCAAATCCGCCCCAGCACCATGCACCGCACGCGAACACCGTTTCATTCGGGAACCGTTTATGCATTTCAAACTGCGTATCATATACTTCTTTCTTGTCCGAATAATAATCCCAATAGACTAACTGAACATTCTTCGGAACAGAATCATATACTTTCTGCGGCAAAGCATACGGCTTTTCTGCACGGTATTCTCCGTGATTTGCCAGACGGAAAAACATGTCTGACCACATCATAGGCTTGAATCCGTATTTTTCGGCTATGGCACATACGCGCTGCAGATGTCTGAGGAGAATATCGAACCTGTCTTCATATCCGTGACGGTCGAGATACTGACCTAATCCGACCATATGCGCTTCATCCATGCCGATGTTGATGCGACGGGAAGTAAAACACTTTGCACACGCTGCAAACATTTTATCGATCAGTTCGTATGTACGTTCTTCCCCGCAGAGCAAAATATTGCTTGTATCCCGAATATCCTCATAATACCACCAGCGGGTAACACCCATCAGATGTGCGAGCGTCTGGATGCAGGGAATCAGTTCCATATCTTTGGAGCGGGCATAGGCATCAAGTTCCTTCAATTCGTCCATGCCGTATTTCCCGCGAAGATACCCAAAGTGGGGCTCCCCTTCCACTTCGAACGCATCCTCCGTATAAATTTGAAGATAGTTATAACCCATTGCGTGTAACAGATCGATATATTGCTTCAGCGCCTTTATCGTGTATACACAATTACGACCGCAATCGATCATAGCCCCGAGTTGTTTCATATTTTCACTTTCCTCCTTCATGCATTATTTTATATACAGACACAAAACGATTTTTCCGTACACACCGATAACAGCAAAATCTCATGTCTCATTCAAATATAAACTTGACAAATACTTTCACTTTTTATATAATTATAGAGCAAAATCAATATGAACGCCATACACTATATCATCAATTATCTGTAAAATCTGGTAAAGCTCTATGCAAATCTGGAAAGAATTTCCAATCGACAACAGATTAACGATCTCATCGCTGTATACGGTATCCAAACGCCGTTTTCCCGAAAACTATCAGTTTGAAGGAGAATTCCATGCTTTCTATGAAATCGTATATATCACGGAAGGAAAAGCACGAATCGATGTCGACGGAACAGAATATAAACTCCATAAAGGACAACTGATCATACACAGTCCCGACGAATTTCACACCTTAAATAGCGACGGGATCCCGTTCGAAGTACTTATTTTTTCTTTTAACTCATCGCCGCTTCCGATCAGTTCCCCTGTATTTAATCTTACAGATTACGAAAGCCAACAATTAAATGAAATATATGAACAGGCAGTTGGCGTAATCATGATCGACGACTGTCAAGTAATCGGTATAAATGAAAATCAGGCTGCAATCGCTTCCATTGTTTTGAAAAGACTGGAGATATTTTTGATCTCGCTCATCAACGACAGATCTTCGAATGAAAAATATAATGCAAAAACTTATAACTATTTTCGGATCGTTTCCGCAATGCAAAGACGGTTATGTGATGCTACCCCCCCCCATATTGAAGATATCGCAAAAGAATGCAACATCAGTATTTCCACCATCAGCAAAACGATCCTGCGCTTTACAAAACACAGTGCAATGGAATACTATACCATTCTAAAAATGCAACGCGCATACGAATATCTGCAACACGGAATGAGCATAAAGGAAACAGCTTATTCGCTTGGATACATCGACCCGAACTATTTTTCAAAGGTATTCAAAAAAATAATTGGCTATCCTCCTTCGCAAATCAATAAAAACAATACTTCTTCCAATCGTCCGTAAAATATGATTTTGACCTGAAACGATCTGCTCTGTTCTGCTTGAATTTACAAAGCCATTTTTACCCCGCTTCAGAAAACCTGCTTTAAAGTTCGTGTTTCCTTGTCAATTTTTTTTCATTAAATAACACAAGAGGTGCAGAAAATCTGCACCTCTTGTGTTATATCTGAAAAAATCTATAAAAAGAGGAAAGCTATCAGCGCCTTTTGAAAATCCAATCTCCACATAATTTTTTAACGTTTACCCCTACCTAAAAAATTCCTTTCTGCCACAGAAGAAAATAACTGCCGCTGCTTTTGTTTCGCTTATTACCAATTTTTTGTATCAGAAAGGTAACGCCTATAAAAGCAAAGAGTTTTTATTCTTTCGTTTCTTTCGGGGTTTATAATTCTTTTCTATTGCAAAAATAAACTGTCCACGCGAAATGTGCTATGAACTTTTGGACCCTGTTATTGTCGGCGGTCATCCGAAACATACAGGCAAAGAGCGCGAGATCGATATCGTCTATAAGGTCGATATTGCCTCCGTTCTGCGCTACAAACTGAACAAATAGCAAAAAGCGTATGAGTTAGACAAACCCATACGCTTTACTTATGCCCGTTCCCGCCCCTTTACCGATAGTGTCCATAAAGATAGGTTACAACAACCGCTCAATAAAAACATGGAACATACGATCATACTCGATGCTACCATGAACCATCTTTTCTTCATTTTAACTCCTCCTCCCTGCTACTCTACATACCATTTGGCATACAACCGTGTTTCCTGATACAATGCCTCGCCCTCTTCGTTGTATTTTGCTTCCGGCAAAGTATCTATATCAAAGTTCCATATATTCACACATTCCGGCTCCTGAAACCAGCCGCCAAAGATATATCCCTCCCGTTCCGGATTTTGCGGAACATATGTGATCTTCTCTCCGTAGTCATAATTGTCCGACCAATAATACCCGTCGTTTTCCGCTCCGTCATAATTGTAAAAATAATTGCAGTTCGATAACCATCGATGACTTACATTTTGTGTACCTGGAATACAGCCTCGCTCATCCGCTTCCCAATAGTCGTGATTTTCTATGGTGCTGAAAAATATTTTTGTATTTCCATAATCAATATCATATATGTCGCTGTACGCCCCTATCATTATAATTTTTGTTAGATTTGGCACATTCGAAAAACTAATACGCCACAACCTCATACTTGGAATAATATATATCTGTTTCAGCTTTTCACTCTCAAAATCACCACCCCTTACTGATAACCCATACTGATAAGTGAGCTCTTTTACTTTATATCCATCAATCTCTTTGGGAATAACAATCGTTTCTTTTTCTTTTCCCTGTTCCGAAAGTCCTTCCAAAAAGAAATGATCGCCATTCAACCGATATATAAAATCTCCGCTTGTGTATATCTTTTCTTTGCACCCGCTCAATAAAAACATGGAACATACGATCATGCTCAATGCTATCACGAACCATCTTTTCTTCATTTTACTTCTCCTCCCTGCTACTCTACATACCATTTGGCATACAACCGTGTTTCCTGATACAATGCCTCGCCTTCTTCGTTATATTTAGCTTCCGGCAAAGTATCTGTATCAAAGTTCCATATATTCACACATTCCGGCTCTTTATACCATCCGCCGAAGATATATCCCTCCCGTTCGGGATTTTGCGGTACATAGGTGATCTTCTCTCCGTAATCATAATTGTCCGACCAATAATATCCGTCATTTTCCGCTCCGTCATAATTGTAAAAATAATTACAATTTGATAACCATTGGTTCTTGTATATGGTATGTAAACATCCAATATCGTTCCGTATCTCATCTAATACAGTACACAAGTATAAATTCACCCGCCTTTCTTGTATATCACCTATCGAATTATTAGTTCCGATCAAAATAATTTTTTTTAGATTTGGTGTAGTGTCACAATTTATACGATATATGCTTACATTAGGAATAATATAAATTTTTCTTAACTTTTCGCTTTCAAAATTCCCTTTAGAGCCTAACCCATACAGATATGTATAGTGATCTACCGTATATCCATCAATCTCTTTGGGAATAACAATCGTTTCCTTTTCCTTTCCCTGTTCCGAAAGTCCTTCCAAAAAGAGCTGACCACCATTCAACCGATATATAAAATCTCCGCTTGTGTATATCTTTTCTTTGCACCCGCTCAATAAAAACATGGAACATACAATCATACTCAATGCTATCACGAACCATCTTTTCTTCATTTTACTCCTCCTGCATTCAGTATATCATCCCTTACAGGCTTTGTCAAGACATGAAAAAAAGGCTCCCCGAAGGAAGCCCCTTTGAAATGTTCATTGTGCGGACATGGCTGTAACGATATATTCCGCGTAGCGCCTTGCAACGTTGATTTTTGTCACGCGCTCGAACGTGCCGAAAAAGGCGTTGGAATTGACCTCGCACACCAGCGGTCCGTCTTTGGAAAGCAGCAGATCGACGCCGCAGTAGTCAAGTCCGATGCGCGCCGCCGCCTTTTCACACAGCGCGGCGACAACGGGATCGAGCGCGGCAGCCTCTCCCCGTCCGCCGAGCTCCGCATTGGAACGGAAATCCCCCTGCGAGATGCGGCGCATGGCGGCGACGGCCTTTCCGCCGATGACCAACACGCGAAGATCCTGCCCCGCGCTTTCGGCAATGAACTGCTGATACAGGTGCGGCTTTGCCTGCACGCGCGCGGCGATGATGAGCTGCTTTGAGGGGCTGCTCGAACTCTATCAGGTGACGGGGATCCGC